>Ga0207667_10001875_pt1 | contig 26430 bp, 26 predicted proteins | sample KBSCornC52_FD_184301 | JGI IMG/M metagenome (GOLD analysis project Ga0207667, IMG submission 184301) | Corn rhizosphere microbial communities from Kellogg Biological Station, Michigan, USA - KBS Corn C5-2 (SPAdes) (version 2) | ecosystem: Host-associated > Plants > Roots > Rhizosphere > Soil ...
CATTTAGGCAAATACTATCCAGAAACTTGTCAATTTGAATTCTTTGAATCTGATGGAGGTCAACCAGTATATGCAATAATAGTCAGATTGAGTCAACATGGTTTTTCTTCCCCTAGTGGAATTTGGGAAAAGGCGCTCAAAGATGAATTGTGTAGCAAAGTTTATAGAGGCCTGCCATTGATGTTAAAAAAACATAATATCTTCAGGTTGGGTGAAGGTACATTTCTCTGCAAGGAAGATGGAAATTTTGTTCTTAGTGGCGATGAGTTTATGTTGGGCCCAGACGGATACACAATAAATCGTTTTAAGGTGTTTTTTAAATGAGTTACGGTAAATATTATCCAGAATCTCTTGACTATGATACCAAAAGAAAAGCGTTTTATATAAAATTGCGGTTGTCTGAACTTGGCAACAAGACGGGTTTTGGTGATCTAAAAGATAAATTAAAGGAAACCCTGGTTGCGCGAAATGATGGGATTATGATGCCGGACCAGAACTTTTTAGATTCCTATGCCTTAAAAAGAGAAGATGGTGGTGAAGTAACGGATAGAACTTTTTATCTCGATCAAGATGGCTTTACGAAACTAATGAGGATATATTTTAAATGATTAACGAGAACGGAAGCATTGACACTGTTGCAGTTGCAAAGCGTTATTTTGGTCCTAAAGCCACTGGTTCGAAAGTGGACTGTATGGAACGTGAGTTTGATGGGCGTTGGGAAATGATCAAGCTGATGCAGGACCCAACATTAGAAAAAGAACAGTTGGACCAGTTGCGCGACAGGAAGATTCCAATTCCGTATCGTTGGGTAACTGTTGAAGTCGTGGACCCCTATGTTGTTTTGGGGATTTTAAAGTCTATCAATAAAGCGGAGGCACAGCAATAATATGAGCGTTAACAGGGATAATGTTAGAGTTATTAGACTTCTAACGGGCGAAGAAGTCATTGGTGAAGTTGTTGCATCTGAAAAGAAAAGTTTTCTGACCGAAAGTGCTGCATATGCACTTGAGAAGAAGCCAGAACTTGACATGAGCGGCGATATCGTTCTTAGAAATCCATGTTTGCTGGTAATGAGAGCAGAAGACAAAGGTAAAATCAACATTGGTTTGATTCCATGGTTGATCTACAAGAAAGGCGATTCTATCACCATCAGAACTGGTTCAATCATTTCTGTGGTAGAAGTAGATGCTGGACTAGTAAACAAGTATGCTGCTAATTTCTCGTCTATTACATTGCCTGACACGGGCTTAATTACACGTTAAAATGATTGGATGAAAAAACAGAAAGAATTCTATACTGACGTTCAGGTAATCGGCAATAGCATTTATTATCGTGGGTTGTCAAATGGGCAGGAAGTCAAACTTCGTGTTCCATGGCAACCCACTTTGTTTTTGCCATGCAAAAACCAAACGTCTGAATGGCAGACTATAAATGGTTTGCCTGTCAAGCCTACTATCCTAGGCGACATAAGAGAGACACGCGAATTCCTGCGCGCCCATGAGGGTGTCGCGGGTTTTGGTGTTTATGGAAACACAAGACTAGAATACAATTACCTAGCCGAAGCTTTCCCCGAAGATGAAATCGATTGGGATATTGATCATGTGCAGATTGCAAATATAGATATTGAGGTCATCTCAAAACAAGGCTTCCCCGATCCACAGAAGGCTGATTTTCCAATCACGTCTATTACTTGCCGCGCATCAAAGAATGGTAAATACACCGTCTTCGGTTTGAAAGAGTATAATGTAGATGCAGCATTCATTGAAACTGCAAAGGGCGAAAAGATCAAGCTTGATGTTGAATATCGTCAATATGCATCTGAGTCTGAATTGCTGATTGGCTTTCTGGACTATTGGCAGAAAGAACTTCAACCACATCTGATTACTGGCTGGAACGTGAAGACATTCGATGTGCCATACATCGTGAATAGAACCAGAAAATTACTTGGTGAAAATGCAATCAAGCGATTATCAGTCTGGCAGATGGTCAAGGATGAATCTGGCTACTTCATGGATCGCCCATACCAAGGATATAACATCATTGGAACACCAGTTCTGGATTATCTAGAATTGTACTGGAAGTTTGCAACAAAGCAATCTGAATCGTGGAAGCTTGATTATATTGGTTTCGTAGAACTAGGTGAACGAAAGCTTTCCTACGAGGAATATGCAAATCTACCAAATCTGTATGAACAGAATCACCAGAAGTTCATTGAATATAACATTCGTGACGTTTGGTTGGTGCAGAGTATTGACGACAAGAAGAAATTGCTGTTTCTAGCCTTGATGCTCGCATATGATTCGCACACTAACTATGAAGACGTGTTTGCTCAAGTTACGATGTGGGATCAGATCATTCATAGGCATTTGCTGAAGAAGAAGATAGTAATCCATCCGAAGAAGGTACAGGACAAGAAATATGCATACGAAGGTGCATATGTAAAAGCACCGATCCCGGGTCTGTATGAATGGATTTCATCTTGGGACTTGGACAGTTTGTATCCGCACTTGATCATGCAATACAACATCTCACCGGATACTATTGTTGAACCAGAACAATATACACTTGAGATGAGAAAATTGCTTGCAGAAGGTGTCAATGTAGACAAGTTGCTAGATAAGAAGCTAGACTTAAGTTTCATGGGCAAACAAAAAGTTACGTTGACTCCAAATGGTCAATTCTTCAGAGTTAGTAAGCAAGGCTTCCTAACTGAATTGATGGATACAATGTATAAGGATCGCGTCAAGTTCAAGAAACATATGTTGGAGACAAAGAAACTTGCAGAAGTAGAGAAAGATGATAAGAAGAAGCAAGAACTTCTACGTGAAGCTGGCCGTTATGATATCATGCAGAACGTTAAAAAAGTTTGCTTGAATTCAGCATATGGAGCGTTGGGTAACGAATACTGTCGTTGGTTTGATGTGAGACAGGCTGAGGGAATCACAATGGCAGGACAGTTGTCTATCCGTTGGATTGCAAATCACCTGAATGAATATCTAAATGTAACTCTCAAGACAGAGGGTATTGATTATGTTATTGCCTCTGATACTGATTCAGTCTATCTAAATCACAAGAGACTGGTTGAACTTGTCTACCAGGGCAAAGAACTACCACCCAAAGAAAAAATCATTGAAATGATGAACAAGTTCTGTGAAGATCGACTTCATCCTCAGATCGTTAAGATTTGTAAGGACCTTGCATTGTATGTAAACGCATATGAACAGAAGATGAGCATGAAGCGCGAGTCTCTTTGCGACAAGGGAATCTGGACAGCACCAAAGAGATACATTCTGAATATCTACAACAAAGAAGGTGTCCAGTACGCAAAACCTAAGATTGCTATTTCTGGTTTGGAAGTTATCAAGTCAAACACACCTTCATCTTGTAGAGATGCAATGAAACAGGCTATCGAAATTATAATGAATGGCAAGGAATCTGAGTTGCATGATTTCAGCAAGAAATTCAGGAAAGAATTTGCCACATTGCCTGTCGAGGAAATTGCATTTCCATCGGGTGTTAAGAATGTAAATGAATATGCCGATAAGCATACGATATATGGTAAAGGTGCACCGGCGCATGTTAAGGCTTGCCTGATTTTCAATCATAAACTTAGGGAAATGCAGCTACATAATAAATACAGATTGATTCCAGAAGGTGAGAAAATCAAATGGGTTTATCTGAAGAAGAATAATCCAATTGGTGAAGGAATCATAGGCTTCATCGATACAATGCCGCCTGAATTTGGGCTTGATCCATTCTATGATAGATCAACTCAATTTCAGAAAGCGTTTATTGACAAACTTGAAATCATAACAAATTGTGTTGGATGGAGCGTTGAAAAACAAGCAAGACTAGACATATAACATGGGTAATTTGTGGATAAATCAAATACAACATACACACACGGAGAAATATAAATGGCTAAAGATAAATCGTCCTTAATGGACAAAATCAAAAAGAACTCTACACTAGAGCATACGGCAGTTCTAGCGGAATCACAACTCCTATCAGACAGTAAGGAAGATATCGTAACTGATGTTCCTTTGATCAACGCGGCTCTTTCTGGTGAACTAGACCGAGGAATGGTTCCGGGACTTCTTCAAATCGTCGGAAAATCCAGAATGTTCAAGAGCGGATTCATGCTTCTGATGTTGAAGTCGTTTCAAACAAAACACCCAGATGGTGTTGCAATCTTCTATGATTCTGAATTTGGAACACCAGATTCGTATTTCAGCGCATTTGATATTGATACATCCAAGATTCTACACTGTCCAGTTACGGACGTAGAAATGTTGAAGTTTGATATCTCAGCACAGCTAGAAGCAATTGATAGAGGTGATAAAGTCTTCATCGCAATCGACTCACTTGGTAACCTAGCATCGAAGAAGGAAGTAGAGGATGCAAAGGAAGCAAAGTCGGTTGCAGATATGAGTCGTGCGAAGGCAATTAACTCCCTATTCAGAATCATAACACCACACTTGACATTGAAATCCTTATACATGGTTGTTGTGAATCATGGATACAAAGAAATCGGTTTATTTCCTAAGACAATCGTTGGTGGTGGAGAGAAAAGCTATTTGTCTTCCGACAATATTTGGATTATTGGGCGCGAGCAGGAAAAGGAAGGAAAAGAGATTGTTGGTAATACGTTCATGATCAAGATTGAAAAGTCGAGATATGCAAAAGAGAAATTGACGATTCCTGTCAAGATCACACACACCGGTGGTATGGATCGTTATTCTGGACTGCTGGATTTTGCACTGAAAGCAGGATGTGTGAAACAAGTTGGTCAGAGACCAAAGACATATGTTAAGGTTGACTTCGAGACTGGTGAATTTAGAACGGAAGAATTTACTGAGGAAGAAACATCCAGTCCGAAGTTCTGGAATGATATTCTAGAAGACCCGACATTCAAGGAATTCATCAAGACGGAATTCAAAGTAGCATACAACACGTTGTTGCCTGAATATGAACAAACAGAATTGGAGAGCGGAGAAAATGAGTGAGATTTTAGAAGGTGAGTTTAAACCTCTTCCGAAGGAAGGGATTGATTTCGATTATGTTGAAATTCCAGACCCAACAATAACGGAAAGAAGCACAAATCCGATTGTTCTTTTACATGGAGAATTCGAGGGAATCTTGATTCAATATGGCAGAATTCAACTGCATATTGAAGATGTGCCACCCAAAGTTTCCTTCGATTTCAACATCTTAAGGGGAAATCAAAAATATGATCGTGATTTTCTAGGATCAGAGGCTAGCTTTAAGAACCTATTAGGTGATATAATCATGTCAACATTAATTGATATGGCGCAGAGAGAGGAAGCAAAACAAAATGAGAGTGGAAACGACGATTCTCAAATCATTAGTCAAGAATGAGCCATATGCCAGAAAGGTGCTTCCGTTCCTAAAGAAAGAATATTTTAAGGGAACGGATGAAAAGCTTTTCGGGCATATTGCAGAATTTTATGGCAAGTACAACGGACCTCCATCATTGGAGGTTTTGTTGGTTGATATCAGTAAGTCTAACAATATGTTGGATTCTGAGGTCAAGGAAGCAACTGATATTGTAAATGAATTCAAGACTTCGGATTCAGTTGATCTAAACACATCACAAGAATGGTTGATTGATACGACAGAGAAATTCTGTCAGGAAAAAGCATTGTACAATGCAATCTCAAAGTCAATCGAAATCATGGACGGTAGAAGCAAGCTACACTCAAAAGGTGCAATTCCATCATTGTTGTCTGAAGCCCTCGCGGTTTGTTTTGATCCTGATGTTGGACACGATTATCTGGAAGATGCAGATAAGCGATATGCATATTACCATAATCCAGTCAGGAAGATTCCATTTGATTTGACAATGATGAACACGATAACAAATGGTGGGGTCAGCCCAAAGACATTGAACATTGTCATGGCTGGAACCGGTATTGGTAAGACCATTTTTCTGTGCCATCTAGCAGCAGCATATCTATCTCAATGCAAAAATGTCCTGTACATAACATTGGAGATGGGAGAAGAAGAACTAGCAAAACGAGTCGATGCAAACCTATTGAATCTAGATATTGATGATTTGTTAGTTTTGCCACAAGCTGACTATGATAGAAGAATTGGTAAGCTGAAAGAAAACATCAAGACGGGAAAGTTGATCTTCAAGGAATTCCCAACTGCGGGTGCGTCTGTTCTTCACATCGAATCAGTCTTGAATGAGTTACACTTGAAGAAAAGCTTCAAGCCAGACATTATCATTATTGATTACTTGAATATCATGTTGTCTTCCAGAATCAAATCTGGAACGACTGGAATGTACCAATATGTGAAATCCATTACAGAAGAAGTGCGCGGTTTGGGCGTCAAATATGACGTACCAGTATGGTCCGCGACTCAGGTCAACAGAACAGGATTTGGTGATTCCGATCCAGACATGGATGCAACTTCGGAGTCATTTGGTTTGCCAATGACGGCTGACTTGCTTGTTGTCTTGATTTCGTCTGATGAGCTAGCAAGCTTGCAGCAGATCATGGTCAAACAACTGAAGAATCGTTATAGAGATGTGAACAAAGATAGACGATTTGTTCTTGGTCTTGATAAAGACAAGATGCAATTCTCTGATGCAGACGAAGACGATATCAAAAAAGATACCGGCGGTGTTCCGATGGTTTACTCTCAGACTGGTGAGCGCGAAGAACTTCCATGGGAAGAATACAGAGAAAGAGTGGAAAAGATAACTAATAAGACTAGCAAGTTCACTTATTAGTAGGAGGTTCACCATGAAGAAGATGCTGTTGATTTGTTTTTTAGCTTTGTTGTTGTCGTCATCCAAAGAATCAGCAGCCGATTGGCTTCTTGTTCCAGGTCTGAGCCATCATGTTAACACATCCACGAAACACAATGAACGAAATTGGGGTCTTGGATATGAATGGCAAAGTTCAAGTGGGAGAAACTGGCAAATTGGTGCTTATGATAATTCCTACTGGAAACCGACCACTTTTGTCATGACAGAATTGACAAATTACCAATTTTCTGATACACTTAGATTTCGGCTTAATGGAGGGCTGGTGACTGGTTACAAGTACACTGTCACACCAATGGTTTTGCCAGTTTGGACATATGAAGGAAAGAAGTATGGTTTTGATGCATTGACAATCCCTGCTGTCCGTGGACACATGGGAATCTATGCAATTCAATTTAAGGTGAGATTCTAGAGAGAAAGAGACATTATGAAAAATCGTCGTGATGAAAATGTGATCGCATTCTATACAACCAAGGAAGTCCCATATGGTTGTTTTTCCAACTTCTACAGAGCGCCAATTGATTTAGATGGAAGGCGCTGGCCAACCTCGGAGCATTATTATCAAGCTAGAAAATCAGACAACTTCGAGGATGCGGAGAAAATCCGCCATGCAACAACCCCAAAGGATGCTGCATTTATGGGTAGGCGCCTAGCCTCTATTCATGCAGATTGGGACAGCATGAAATACAATGTCATGCTAGTTGCTGTCAGAGCAAAATTCACTCAACACAAGGACCTAGCAGAAATCCTTCTATCGACTGGTGACAAGGAAATCGTTGAGTGGACTGAGGGAACAGAACTAGCTGATTCTGTTTGGGGAAATGCACCAGACAAGGATGGTAAGCCTGGTCAGAACTTGCTTGGAAAAGCATTGATGCAGATCAGAGCCGAACTAGTGAAACAAAAGGATGAGCAACCGAACGAATTGGATATCTAAACACATGATGCGAAAGATTTGTGAAAAACTGTCTTCCTTCTATGAGCGTCATGGAAGGAAGCGTGTAATATCATCGGATGAATATATGTGGCGACACTATATTCTTTTTCTCGGTCGTGAGTACGATCCAGACGGTAATGTTAAAGAACATAACTTCAATGCTTTTCTTCACAATATTCGTGGTTCAGACGAGCCGACGTACCATGATCATCCATGGCCCTATATGACTATTATTCTATGTGGTGGCTATTGGGAGCATGTTCCTATCATCGACAGCGAAGGTTATGTAATTGGCGACAAGAAAATCTGGCGCGGTCCGGGAACGGTTCGGTTTGCAAAATCTTCCCAATATCACTGGTTGGAGATGGGAGAAAAATCAACATGGACATTGTTCCTGCGCTTCAAACGATGCCAAGAATGGGGATTTCTTCAGTTCATGACTAACGAAAAGATTCACTGGAAGGAATGGACCGCAAAACGACAAGCAATGGGATTTACACGATAGATGGATTTCAAATATTATGATCTAACACCAGTAGAGGTGCACAATGGAATGTTACTCAAACGAGACGATCTATATGACCCTTTCGGCGACTTCGGGATCACTGGCGGAAAAGTACGTCAATGCCTCTTTCTTGTCGAATCCAACCTTGATTCAATCATGGCAGACCATGGTGCCACAATTGCAACCGCCGCCTCGGTTCATTCACCGCAAGCTTGCATCGTAGCTAGAGTTGCAAAGGAATTTGGTCTGAAGTGCATCATTGGACACGGCGCAAAGGACCCGCTGAAACATCCTGCAATGAGGATGTGTGCAGACTTGGGAGCCGAGCTAGTTTGTCTGACAGAACACAATGCATATAACAATGTCCTTTATGCTCGCCTTGCAGACCTGAACAAAAATCGCAGATTTTTCACAATAAACTTCGGGTACCAAGCTGCAACGAATCCAGATGCAATTTTGGAAATGAATGCAAACCAGGTCAGGAATATACCGCCTATCTTGGATGCACTTGTGATAAACGTAGGTTCTGGTGTCTCTGCTGCTGGTATCCTAGCCGGTGTTGCAAGATATAACCCATATTTACTGATAACTGGCCGGGTGCACCTGATCCAGCCATTTGGTTATGATAGACGCGATGTTGCATCTCAAGCATTGGATTTTGGAAAGGCTAATTTCATATACCATAAGGGAAATTATCCATATCACAAACCATTACAAATAGCTGTAGACGGTGTTAGACTAGACGATATCTACGAAGCAAAAGCCTTTGACTTTATGATGAAGGTCATAAAGCCAGTAGAGTTGGGAAAAGTCTGTTACTGGATTATTGGAAATTCGAATGTCTTGCGCTCATAAATACCAGACAAAATAACATCTCTGGAGGTCTGGCAAAACATGGCTGGTGAGAATTTCGAGCGCCAAGAAAATGGCATAACAAAAGCCGTCGATGGCGCATACCGCAAGAACAATAAGAAGCCAATCACATTGATCGCTGGTAAGGTCAAGGTGACTGGAGTCGTGAACGCAAACAAATACACCGGTCGCCAGGCTGGTGGTTCAGAACCATACACCGATGTTGTAATCTCCCTACAAAACAAGAAACAATTAAACCTATCATGCAAGGGTGAGTCTGCACCTAGTCTTGCTGGTGGTGGATTGAAAGGAATCGAGCTAGCCATTCCCGGGCTGGCTCGATCTTTTTTTACCAAAGCACACGACCATCTTCTAAAAAACCTGAAGCTAAAAGCGGGTTCTAAGGTTCCGGATATCTATGGAAAAATCTCTCTAGAAGATAAGATGATCCTAGCAATTGGTAACAAGCAAATGGGTGGACCAATTGATTTTATGTATATTGGTCCTATGAATGTTGAGTCTAAATACGATGCAAAGACCGGTACTCTGACGCTGAATGGTAACCTGATTCCAGCAGACGAATTTGCAAGGACTCATGATCTATATTTCAGACTAAGAGCAAGAAGAATTGATCAAACATTTGATCCAAAAGCAGTTGATTCTAGTGGCACACCAAAAATCTACGGAAAGTCTCCATCAAAAGGTGACTCTGCTGGTAGACTTGTAGTAACAGATTCAGTTCCAAAAAATGCGGTCATAATCCAGATATCATGAATTTTCTGACGTTTCTAACAGAAGCCTCTGAAGGCAAAAACCTCCACCTAGAACACCTGGAAGATCAAATCTTCAATAAAGGTGTCGTGGGTGCGCGAGACTCTATTCTGTTCTTGAGAAGTCTCCGTGATATGCTCGCTGGTCATACACAAAATCCAATCTTCGTAACAACCAAGTTTGATGGGGCACCAGCTATTTTTGCCGGCATCAATCCAGACAACGGAAAGTTCTTTGTTGGTACAAAGAGTGTCTTTATTAAGAATCCAAAATTAAATTACACCGTAGAAGATATCGTAGCAAATCATGGCTCAATGCCTGGTCTTGTCAGAAAATTAAAGGTTGCACTTCAATATCTACCACAACTAGGAATAACTGGTGTCTGGCAGGGCGACGTTATGTTCACGCGAGAGGACCTGAAGGAAACTGTCATTGATGGTGAACAATATCTAACCTTCCAACCAAATACAATTGTCTATGCAGTTCCATTAGACTCTCAATTGTCTCGTTCAATGCAACGAGCCCAGATCGGTATTGTCTGGCATACTCAATATTCTGGTGATAAATTGTCTGATATGACAGCATCTTTTAAGCCAAATACAAATCAATTGAATCTTACACCTGATGTTTGGTATAGAGATGCTAGGTTCATCGATGCATCCGGTGCTGCTACATTCACCGAAGCTGAAACCGCATATGTCACAAACCTATTATCGAATGCAGGAACACTATTTCAGAAGATGGATGGTGCGTTGTTAAATTACATTGCACAGAACAGCACAATCAAGACAGAAATAAAGACGTTCAATAACAGTAGAATCAAATCTGGCATTCCATTCACGAATTCACATGATCATGTTGTAGCACTGATAAAATGGGTTGAGGATCGAGCAAACAAAGATATTTTAATCTCAAAGCAAGCACCGACCACTGTTAAGAGAGAAGGTGCAAAGACAGCCAAGTTCAAGTTCTACAGATCGAATTTTAATGGATTGGTTAGTATTTTTGACATGTTGAACTATATCCTAGCTGCGAAGCATTTCATCATAAAGAAGCTTCAGACGGTTAAGGGGCTTGGGACTTTCTTGAGAACAGAAAATGGTTTTAAGGTTACCTCACCTGAAGGCTTTGTTGCAATCGACCATGAAGGAAAAGCACTGAAACTAGTTGATAGATTGGAATTCTCAAAGGCTAATTTTGCTGCAAACAAGAATTGGGATGAGGACTTTTATCTAGACGGAAATCTACCATTCCTGACAGAATCAGGACGCGGCGGTAAGGCTGCTGAGATTGCAAATGACTTAGGTCTTAAATACCTAGGATTTGGTCGCTATGGTAACAAAGGGAAAGCAACTCACGAAGCAAATCCACTAAGAAGTAAACTCGTCAAGCTTAAGAAACCATTAGAACATGCTGGACATGTTGACTTCAAGGCTAAGAATATAAAGGCTAAGATTAAAGCAGTAGCTCTTAAATCTCTAAAAAACCAAAGCAACATCAAATATAAAACGGCTGCTGTGGTAAAAAGAGCTAATCTAGAACAACTAGAAAAAGAAACAAATGCGTGGATGGCAAAAGCTTCGAAGAAAGAAAAGGAAGCATTGAAAGAATATTCTGGTGAAGGCTATGAATATATTAATGATGCCCTTTGGAGTGGCAGATACGACCCAAAGAAAGCCGGAAAAAAGAAGCCACCTGTTATACCAAAAATATCTGATTTTCCAAACTATGATGCTTACTTTGCAGCCATGAAAAAATATTGGCGAGAGTTAGACGATTATCAAAGTGATTCTTCTGATATAATAAAAGCAATAGATGACGTTTTCAGCAAACACAAGACAACTCAAGAATTGGTTGTCTATAGGTCTGTTTCAAAACGAGATAATTTGTCTAATATGAAACCTGGCGATGTGAAAGTTATGAAGGGATACACATCAACATCATTGGTTCCCGAAGTATCGTTGGAATTCAATGGTGATCCATCTCTGATTATCATACGAGTTCCAAAAGGATCAAAGGCGATCTATATGGGTGTCATTTCGCACCAAAAGCACGAAAACGAAATCTTATTGGCTCGCGGAGCTAAATTAAAAATGATCAGAAAAGAAGAAAGCAAGACAATGTATCAGTCTGATAGAAATAGATACATCTTCGATTATATAGGCAACGATGACAAATAATAAAAGAGTTGCGATCCTAAAGAGAATCGCACTAAGATCAGAACGAGTTGAACTGCCTCCAGACAATAAACTTCTATTGGAGAAAGCAGCTAATCCAGCCACCATCATGGGTAAGAGCATGGGGTTGGAATATCTCGGCTTCGGTTATTGGGGAAGAAACCATATTGCGACTCATAAGGAAAACGAAGACAGAACATGGCTTGAACCCCTAGAAAAGAAGCAGAAGATTATTAAGTCTCACAAATTAAAGAAGCTAAACATTGACTTTGCAACAAACTATGATCAAGAAGCGCCGAAACATAAGTTTTCAAGCGATCTTAATTATACTTCAAAGGTTAAAACTGGCGTTGGTTCTATGGCAACGCCACATTCAAAATGGGACTCAGAAACCCAATCGTATAAACAAGTTCCTAGTGAAGCATTGAAATATTCGTCATTGAATAGGTTTGATCTACCAAAACTAATTGCAGACTCCCACGAACAATATGAGAAATTAAAACCAAATGAGAAAACTGCTCTAAGACGATATACGGAAGATTTATATGGTCCTCTGAATGGTGCACTAAGGCGCATGGCTAGGATTGTGAGCGGCGAAGGTCGGGGTGACCAGTTCAATTCAGAACGAATTGAATTTGCTGGAGATATGGATGATGCATTCAAGAAACTACGTCTTCCACAGGAACTTGTTGTCTATAGAGGTGCTTCTCCGGAAGAAGTTGAAAAGTTTGCAAAGGGTAAGGTGATTGATGTTCAACAATATCTATCAACATCAATTTCAGCCCCGAGAGCATACACCTTTAACACAGGCCAACACCTGCTAGCAATTCGTGTTCCAAAAGGACACCGTGGTATCTTTGCGGCTGGAATTTCTAGTTACGAAGGTGAAAACGAAGTGATCTTGGATCGTGGAATGCAATTGAAAGTTGTCAGAATAGAAGCCAAGATTCCTGGTGGAATGAAGGGCGATATTGCTGCTGACGCCATCAAAAAATTAAGAAGACAACATGATGATCTAAACTACATGCCATCTAGAGATGAGGTAGTTGAAGAACTAGCTAGGTCAAATGATGTCTATCAGGGCCTTAAATTTACTCATGTGATGGAAATTGTTGGTAATAAAAAATTGATTTCTAAAGCGGAACTAGACGATCCATTGAAATTTATTAAGAAGCATATTCCAGAACGTTTCGCAGCATTGGAGGCGGAGAAAAAAGAAGAAGAAAAACGTATGAAGAAAGAGCTAGCTCAACAAAAGAAAGAACAAAAAGAGAAAGCTGAGGCTCTAGCCAAGAAGAAAGCCGCATTGAAAGCATTAGGTTTGTTATATGAGCCGGTTCAACTACCAAAAGATTTTGGTGTACATGAAGTTGGTGAGGACGACAAGGAAAATCTAACCGATATAGATTACGAAAACTTCATTGCTTTGAAGATAGAACCAAATGATAAAAAGCCGCTGATTATCTTTAATCCAACGGAAAATCCAGACTATTCACCAAACATGGGCAGAAAGGCATTGTATACTGTAAATGGATTAAGCTATTATTCTGATACTGAAGAGAGCCTGAGTCATGGATTTATACCAGTCTATGCAATAAACCACTATGATGAAAATGGTGTCAAACATCCAGCATTAGAAATTTATTTGACACCTACAGATAATTTAACGACAGATGATTCGGAAAATTTCTACAATGCAGCACATAGGTTGGCTAAGATTACAAACAAAGTTGTGAAAGTCATGGATGATTTTAACAACAGAATGGTATACATTAGACCTGATGGCAAAACTAATACACCTGACGAAGAAGATGCAGACCCGTACAAGTAACTGATATATAATAGTGAGAAAGGAAATTAGATGATGAGTGAAGAACAATTATTAACAGAAAAAGATGATGTGATTGTAGGGTGTATCACCAACTACGATTTCGCAGCCATCAAACCTTGGGTTAATTCCCTAGATTCTTGTGGTTTCTCAGGTAAGAAAGTCATGCTTTGTTACAACATCAAAGCAGACGTGATTGAAGAACTAAGACAAAGAAACTACACTGTCCTAGCATTCAAGCTAGATGGTGATGGTAATGCGGTCTACAATGATGGCAAACCATTCTCCATTGTGGTTGAACGTTTCTTTCATATCTGGGCTATGTTAAATGTATTGAAGGGAAAGTGTAGGTATCTTCTGCATACTGACGTAAAGGACGTGATATTTCAACGCAATCCCTCGGAATTCATCAATTATACGTTGGACAATGGTTCTAAGATCATTGCAGCCTCAGAATCCATCAAATATAAAGATGAAAACTGGGGTCGTGAAAACATCCGCCAAGCATACGGTGATGTTATATATGAGGCTCACAAAGAAAATGTGATCGTGAATGCGGGAACTCTTTCTGGTGACTTCGACACAATGATCGATTTATTCCTGAATGTCTATATGGCTTCGGTTGGTGCTAGGATTCATAATCCAGACCAAGCGGCTGTCAATATCTTATTATCAAAATCCCCATATAAGGAAGTTACATATGTCGCAGAGCCATGGACTGCATGGGCATGTCAGGCTGGTACGACAAATGATCCGACAAAAATAGGTGAATATAAATCAAAGCTAATTAATTTTACAGCAGCCGAGTCTTATTTGAATGATCTTGGCTCTATCTGCAATGGTCATGATGAACCGTTTTACATGGTGCACCAGTATGATAGAGTACCAGAATGGAAAAAACACGTTATGGAGAAATACGGAAAATGAGAATTGATAGAGTCCGAGAAATGAAGCAAGCTGGTACATGGAAGGATAGGTATATTTCAGCACCGGGGCTTGCACCAGAATACAAGAAATTAGGTGATTCTATAACAGGTATTGAAATTGGTGTTGCTGCTGGTGAGAACATTGTCTATATGTTGGATGAATGCGAAAACATCAGTAAGATATATGCAATCGATCCTTGGTTGCCATATACGGATTGCAATGGAACTGGTACTGAAGAAATTGTTGAGGCTTCATATGAAGTTTCATTAGACAATTTTTCTGATTATCCGGGAAGGGTTTCTGTGTTCAGAGTAACTTCGGATCAAGCTATGGTTCTATTTGAAGATGGTTCCGTTGACTACATATTTGTAGATGGAAATCATGACTATGAGTTTGTCAAAAACGATCTATTGAATTATTATCCAAAGGTCAAAAAAGGTGGCTTAATAACAGGTCATGATCTTGGTTTGCCATCAGTTAACAATGCAATCAGAGATTTTGTGAAGACATTGGATTATATTCCAAACATTCAGGGTGCCGCAAATGGTGCTTGGTTCTTCACCAAAGAAAGATAAAGATGAGAAAAAAACTATGCTTCGTGGTTCATAGGTATCCACCATATGCCGGTGGTTCGGAATATTATGTCTGTGCAATGGCTGAAGAATGTGCCAGAAGAGGTTACGATGTTACTGTCTTCACTGGTGCGCACCAGGGCGATAGAAATGGTGTCAAGGTCACCTCCGATGCTGCTATCTTCGATGGTATCAATCCATTTGACCTGATTGTCATTCATGGGGCTGACGTATCAGTTCAGAACTACGTTCTTATGAATCTACACAAAATAAAATGTCCATCGCTCTATATGGTTATTCTACCATCCGAGTCTGAAGCTGCCATGACAGGTCTTCGTGATGCTACATTCGTTGGTTGTTCTACTCAAGCAGATTTCAATCACGTAACAAAACATGGCCAACAAAACAAGATAATTTCAGTCAGGCACTCGATTCCAGACAAATTCGAGGATGTTCTTGGAACAGCCGGTGTTTTCAAGAAGACCATGAAAATCGAGACACCATATATGTTCCTTTCATCTGGTGGATTCTGGCCACACAAGGGAATGGATGAACTAGCGCAGATATTTGAGGAATGCAAGAGAGATGATGTTACATTGGTCTTGACAGGCTATCAGAATCCAGAATTTGTGCCCTCTGAGCGAAAGAACGTTCGTTCTTTTATTTGTGATGATAGACAGGATGTTCTGAATGCACTAGCAGATGCAGATTTGTATATCATGAATTCTACTGTAGAAGGATTCGGTCTTGTCTTGTTAGAAGCAATGGCAAATAAAACACCATGGGTTTCAAGACACATTGCAGGTGCGGTTGAATTACAACAATATGGATTTACATACACCAAACCACAAGAGTTAAAGAACTTTATTCTTGACTTTATAGGTAAGGACGATGTAACCAATACCCTAGACATAAATCAAAACTATGTGAAGGAACACCGTCAGATTGGCAACACAGTAGACGATATCGAAGCATGTTTCAAGAAATGAATTTCACATTTGCGATCATAACAGATTGGTTGCACAAGGAAAGACTCTTTGAGATAGTCAACAATATAGAACATGTTGCTGGTCTAAGAAACTTTCAGGTCTTGGTGGTTGGTGGTCCGAGACAAGTTTGCGAAGACGAAGAAATTCTAGAATTTTCCTTTAATAAGATGTATCTTGAAATCATTCCGGCAGAAGATGAATGGATAACAACAAAGAAGAATACCGCAGCATGGCTAGCTAAGTACAATAACATTGTCTTCATGCATGATTATTTTCTGCTGGATGATTATTGGTGGACTGGATACGAAGAATTTGGTGATGATTGGGATATTTGTAGCAATCCACAATACCTGATGAATGGTAAGAGACATTTCACTGATTGGGTTACATGGGATTCGTCAATCTATCCAAGGTATACGTCATTAGATTATTGGAATTGGAATCACACTCGAAACCAATATATCTCTGGTGGTTATTTCCTGGCAAAGAGAAAAGTCTTGCTAGAAGAACCTTTCAATGCCGCAATGAGACCTGGACAACCAGAAGATGTAGAATGGTCATTACGAGTGCGAGATAAGTATAAGATTAGATGTAATCCATATTCGATTGTACGACATAACAAGATTCACAGAGATTGCCATGACTGAACCTACTAAGCTAATAATCTTTGATCTAGATGGTGTTCTTCTAGACAGCAGAGAACTTCATTATATTGCATTGAACAAAGCACTGAAATTTCATGGACAACAAGAAATAACAAAAGAAGAACATCTCTCGAAATATGATGGTTTGCCAACCAGAAAGAAATTGGAGATGCTTTCTAGTGAAAAGGGCTTGCCAACCAACCTTCATGAAAAGGTGGCTGGCATGAAACAAATTTATACTGTTGAAGAATTCCAAAAGATACCACCAAATTCTTTTTTAACAAATATCTTTAGCATCCTAAAGAAACGTGGTTACAAACTTGGCGTTGCATCTAATTCAGTCAGAAGCACAGTAACAGTAGCCCTCTGCAAATTGGGATTAATGCAGTACATTGATGCATTTGTTTCAAATGAAGACGTTAAACACAGCAAACCATTTCCAGAAATGTATTGGCAGTGTATGACTAAATGTAAAGCACTTCCAAAGAACACTGTCATAATAGAAGACAGTCATATCGGTAGACAAGGTGCATTGGATTCGGGCGCACATTTAGTAGCAGTAGAAAATGTGGCTGATCTTGATTGGGGAAAAATTCAAGATGCAATCGATATCCTAGAGCATGTAAAGAGAAAACCAATTCCGTGGAGAAGTAAGAATATGAATATCTTGATTCCAATGGCAGGTGCTGGGTCTAGATTTGAAAAGGCCGGTTACACATTTCCAAAGCCATTGATCGAAGTGAATGGCAAACCAATGATTCAGGTTGTCCTAGAGAATTTAAACATCGAAGCACACTATATCTTTATCGTGCAGAAAGCACATTATGAAAAATACAATCTCCAATATCTGCTCAATCTTTTGGCTCCCGGTTGTGACATTGTGCAGGTGGACGGACTTACCGCCGGTGCTGCTTGTACAACTTTGCTTGCTCGTAACTATATTGACAACGATGCTCCTCTCGTCATCGCCAATTCTGATCAGTTCGTTGATTGGGATTCTAATCAATGCTTGTATGCCTTTTCCGCTGATGGTATTGATGCAGGAATACTCACTTTCGAAGCCTCACATCCAAAATGGTCATATGCTAGACTTGATGCTGATGGATTCGTAGCAGAGGTAGCCGAAAAAAAGGTTATCTCGAATCATGCGACTGTCGGAATTTATTATTGGAAGAAGGGTTCCGATTATGTCAGAAATGCACTAAGGATGATAGAAGCCGAAGATAAGACAAATGGTGAATACTATGTTTGCCCTGTCTTTAATTATGCAATACAAGAAGGTAAGAAAATCAGAGTGAAAGACGTGTCTGGAATGTGGGGACTAGGCACGCCAGAGGACCTTAATTATTTCCTACAGAATTATAAACATGAATAATTTCTTCGCAAACGATACATCAGAATCTCATTACAGAGAATGGTGCCAAAAAAGAGTTAACTTCATTGTTGGCTTGTTTGGCACGGACTATTTTCAGAACAAGACTATTATAGAACTAGGCTGTGGGATGGCGTTCGTTAGCGAAGAATTGCAGAAGCTAGGAGCAAAGGTGACAGTAGCGGATTGTAGAGAAAAAACACTTGAAGCTCTTACAGAACGCTTTGACGATGTTGTGTTTTTAGATCAAGATAGTGATTGGTGCTTTGATAGAAAGTTTGATATTGTCCTCCACTGGGGTGTTCTGTACCACCTAAATAACTGGCAACATGATTTATATAGAGTAAAGAAACACTTAATGCACGATGATTCCTTGCTATTACTAGAAGCTGAGGTGATAGACAGCGAGGATTGTGAGTTCGAAATAAAGGTCTTAGAAGACCCGATAATTTGGGATCAATCCTTATCGGGGATCGGTACAAGAACAAGTGCATCCAGAATAGAACATTGTTTATTTGATCTTGATATGGCATGGGCTCGTTTAGATGAAAACAAGCTTAATGTAGGTCAAGTTCATACATATGATTGGAAACATGATCCAATGACAACAATTGGAAAGCCTGACCATGCAGACAGAAATCTATATTCAAAGGGACAATTCAAGGAAGGTTTGAGAAGGTTTTGGATCGTATTAAAATAAAGGAAATTTATTATGCCACAATGTTGGATTTTGACGTTCAACCGACCAGCAGCACTGTCTAGACAAATCAAGACATGGGGTCGCGCAGGATATGATGTTCATGTGTTTAGCAACTACCCAAAGCTTCAATATGAAGATAATGAGACATTTGATCTAGTAAAGTCAGCACATTTCAATTCTCTCTCATATGAAGAATCAAATTCTTGGTGTGCTCGTTCTTGGAATTCAATCTTTATTAAAGCCTTCATGAATGGTGCAGAGGATTCTGTATTCGTGCAGGATGATACCCAATGCGATAGTGATGTGCCAAAATTAGTCAATGATGCATCAAAAGATTTGGATTTTATCTGGGCGCCGGCGGGCGACCAATTTTTCTACATGAAAAAGAGGATTCTACGGAGAGTTGGATGGTTCGATGAACGATATCTGGGCTGTTATTGTGGAGACGCCGACTTTATGTATAGAGTCTGGAGATATCATAAAATTGGCAATTGTCTCGATTTGATATCAATAGAAGAATCTCATGATTGGGGATGGAATCATAATTCAATTGGTTTGAGTAAACATATACCAACGCATATTCAATCCAAGTGCATAGATGCATCATATGTAAATCAGCACGAAGAAATGGAAGCAAAGTTCAAGGTGAATAAAGTCTTGATCCATAGTCAAGGTCATTTCAAAAATAAGTGGGGTTTGCCTGGAAATGGTATAAATGGAATTGGTCCGTTGATAAATTGGACTCATGATAGGCTAATAAATGAAATAGACTGGTATCCTTGGTTTACTGAAAAATATCTAAATGGAGGCGGGAATTGGAATATCTAAGAACTAATCATGATTTTTGGGATGGAATTGCAAAGAAATGGCAGCCTCATGGTGATGCTGTTAATCACGTTGTTGGCTGGTATGATGCACACAACAACTGGCCTGATTACGAAACAATCCTATTTGAAGGAATTGAAACAAAGGATAAAATAGCACTAGAATATGGTTGTGGACCTGGAAGAAACATCATTAAGTTCATGACTGAGAAATGGGGCTTTGATGTGATTGACGGCGTTGATATTTCAAAGACAAACATAGTCAATGCATGGACTAATATTCAAGTCAGAGGTGACGATTATCTCTTGAGTAGACAGAAAAAACCAATGTTGTTCTACAATGATGGTTGCCATTTTTCTGGTACTGCTGTCTATCAGGACGGTTCTGAAGGTCCCGTAACAGCAATTGATGGATTGTATGATGTTGTTTTCTCAGTCATTGCACTTCAACACATTCAAAGCCACAAGGCTCGCCAGACCATATTTGAAGAAGCATTTAGAGTCCTGAAACCGGGCGGTTGGTTTACAGCCCAGATGGGATTCGGTCCCGGGCACCCACGATCAGTTGACTATTTCAATGACGATCAACCACACATCGATGGTGATGTAAGAGTAGAAAATGTAGATCATCTATGGCAGGATTTAGACAAAGCTGGTTTTTATGACATGCAATATTGTCTACGCCCGACAGTCCATGATGAACATCCTAACTGGATTTGGTTTAAGGTGCACAAATAATATGTACAGAGAACCAAAACTAATCAGCCATCGTGGTAATACCTCCGGTGCTCACACACCGGAGTTTGAAAATAGACCAGATTGTATCGACTACGCACTGAAAACATATGAATGCGAAGTCGATCTTTGGGTCATCGACAACTTCTTTTACCTAGGTCATGACAAGCCACAATATAAGGTAGACTACCGTTGGTTGGATGAGAGAGCAACCAAACTCTGGATTCACTGTAAGAACATGCCAGCTTTCAAGTTCTGTAGGCCAACTCCATGGCACTATTTCTGGCATGACACCGACCAGTACACACTGACCTCCAAGAACATCATCTGGTCCTATCCGACAGCACTAGCAATTCCAGACGCAATCATAGCGGTTCCCGAGTCATTTCATGGAATTCAGGGAACAATTCAACTCCTGAAAACAACCGGAATCTTGGGTATCTGCACTGACCATCCACAGACATACAAAGCTATGCTCGATCCTGATTTCAAAATCCCCTAAATAGAGGATAGAATTTCAACAATAATAACATATCTGTAGAGGATGTGTAAAAGAAGTGGCAAAGATCATCAAAACCTTTGGTGACTTCGTTGTTAACAATTTAACTGAAAATAACGAAGCTACCGACACCTTAGTTCTGACATATGGGCGCTTCAATCCGCCCACGACTGGTCACGAACTCCTAATCCGCAAAGTCAGAGAGATTGCAGAACATCGCCATGCTCTTTCGACAATCTTCGTAAGTCGCTCAGTAGATAAAACCAAAAATCCTCTTTCTGTGGAAGATAGAATTCACTATATCCACAAGATGTTTCCGAGTCAATCCGTAATGCCAGCCCATGAGGTTCAGGGAACAAGTGGGTTGCTAGGTGTCTTGAAATATATCTACAAGGAAGGTCACCTGGGCAAGAAAATCAACAATGTCTACATTGTTGTTGGTTCAGACAGAGTTCCTGAATTCACGAAAAAACTAAATCAATATAATGGCAAAACATACAACTTCGACAAAATAGAAGTTGTTTCTGCTGGCGAGCGCGATCCAGACGATGAAGCTTCTGCGGCTGGAATGTCGGGAACCAAAATGAGAGCAGCCGCAATGTCTATGGATTTTGAAAAGTTTAGACACGGCATCTCAAAAACTATCTCTGATCAAGAAGCAAAAGAAATGATGCAAAAGATCAGAAAAAATCTGTCAGTCAAGGAATCTTTTGACGATATAAACAAAAAGATTATGATCAAGGAAGGTGTTCATGATAAACCACTGTTCAAGTGTGTTTTCTTGATTGGTGGTACAGGTTCCGGGAAAGATTTCGTCCTGAGTAAAGTCTTGTTGGGACACGGTTTCATTGAGTCGAATCCAGATATCGCACTAGAATATTTCATGGACAGGGAAAAACTGTCAAAGTCAATGCCAGAGGATGAGGCTGAGAAGAGGTATGTAATCAGAAGTAAGGCCATCAACCTAACAAAAAAGAAAAGAGAATATGCAATAAATGGTAGACTTGGTTTGATCATAAATGGAACTGGTGATAACTACCAACGATACGAAGAACTAAAGAAGGACCTAGAGAGCCTAGGCTATGAGTGCAAGGCTATTTTCGTAACAACATCAAATGAAGTCTCTAAGAAAAGAAACATCGAACGAGGTCAATTAGGTGGAAGAATGGTACCGGAAAACGTCCGTGCAGTAAAGTGGCAAGAAACAATGAAGAACAAGGACAAGATAAAGTCTCTGTTTGGAGATAAGGATTTCATTGAATTTGACAACTCCGCTGACCTACGAAATGCAAACGCACAGATCAGAAAACAGAAGGGTGACGAATTGCTACGAATCTTCAAGGAAATGAGAAAGTTTGCCGAAAAGCCTCCATCTTCGCCGATTGCACATCAATGGATAGAACACAACAGAAACAGAAAATCAGTATCAAAAACAAATGAAGCGTTTGATTCTTCTTTCAACCATTTGGATAATGTCTTTGAGTCTTTGTTTCATGCGGGAAGTTCTAGCGAGCCCGTAATACACAAAATAGACAAGACAGTAAAGAAAATCAAAAAGAAGGGTGCAGCATTGGTACCTGTCATTATGATGAAAAAGAAAAAGAAACACATAATAAAGGACAGATAGAGAGAGAAAAATGAAATACTGTGTCTATGATAAAGACGGCAAACAAGAAGGCGAATATGAATCACGCCGAGAAGCTACAAGGAAAGCCGCAGCAATCGGTGGCTCTTGGAAGAAGATCGGCAGCCATGTCATTGTTTCCAAGGACCTACAGGAAAATCCAGCAATTGAAGCTGCACTAGAGTATGGTGTAGAATCACAGGAAGATAAACTGTGGCACGCACTTCCAAAGGAAGCAAGAAAAAAGATCAAACATCTTGATCCTGTTAGAGTCGTTAAGCACACACCACACGTAGATAGAAGAATGGGTGTCGGCAAGGGTTTGACTCGCCTTGCAGCAAGAGGTTTAGACAAAGTTGTTGGTGAGGAGACTGCAATAAATGAGATATCAACAAAAGTCTTGAACAGCTATATTTTCCATGCAAGCAAGGAAGCAAAGTCAATGGCCACAGCCCGTTCTGCACTTGTCAAAGCTGGTGGTGTCTCTAAACCAGAATATTATGTGACAAACTACAACGTCAAACCCAAATACCTAACAAAAAAGCTTCAAAATAGGGAAGCTGGTATTGAAAGAGCAATAAACAAAGTAGGGTCGCGATACCGTTATGCGAAAGCAGCAATGAAGGATGAATCTTTTGATGCACTACAGGAAACAAGCAAAGCAAAGCTATTCAGATATGTCTTTAGTGGCACAAAGAGCCTGAAGAAACTTGGCAAACGTGGTGGCGAATTGAATCGCCGCCATGAGGCGGGATATTCTGTTCCAGAACAAGAAGCTTCGGAAACATTTAGAAAGTTAAAGAACAGAATTGTTGGCATAACAATCGCAAAGAGTCGTCTATCCGGTGTGCCAACAGGTAAGGTCTTTCCAACTAAGCTGAAGGATAGAAAACAGCTAGGGCTTGCAAACAACATCGGTAAGGACATGAATGATGCTGTTAGGAATAAAAAGAAGCTAGATGAAACCTCAAAGTTTCGTGCTGCCTCCTATATTGTCAAGAAATCTGGTGGTTTCCTGAAACATATTGCAGGCGTAAATAGAAAGAAACTGTTCAATGATCCGGGTGTCGTAAGGGCTGGTCTGACAATAGAAAGACCACATGGATTTGTACCAAGAAGAAATGCAGCTAGCAATGCAATCAAGCTAAGATCGGATCATATTGCTCGCGTCGATAGAGTCCTAAAATCAAAACAAACTATACCAGATAAGACAGAAGCTATTATTAGTTCAGCCCACAGGATGACAGATTCAGTAAAACAAGCAGCCTACAAGAAAAAGACATAAAAGACATAAAGAAAATGGCAAATAGAAAAATAATAAAAGAGGTAAACTACCAGACTTTGTTGCGTTATTACAACAAAGCATACAAGTCCGGTCTAAGCTTAAAGCGAGAACATGGCTTGACTCGTTTCATGAAGAAAGCGGCGCCAGATTATCCCGGCATTGACGATACACTGAAATCGATCAAGCACAAGCTTGGTAGAAGATTAATGGGTGTAACGGCAGCCGAGTCTAGATTGGGTGGCACAAAACCATCAAAGAGAGTCGCAGACCATTTTGACCAGAAACATATGGATAGATTCCTGAAAAAGCAATTAGGAGAGGAAAATCTTCATGAAATCTCTGCTAAACTAGCAGCCAGATATCTAGTTCGTCGTGGCGTCATGAAGCTAGAGCCAAATACAGGCAGAATGATCATTCCATCAAAAGGATATGAATATGAGAAGAAAAAGGCAAATCAGTTTCTAGCTCAAAAGGACAGAAGGTCTCTAACTGATTATGAGAAAGCCCACATCAGAAAATTCAATAATGTAACAAAGGGGACAGAAAGAGCCCTAAAAAGAGTCAGCAAGGGAGCCAAATCAATGAATGATGTTAAGAGTAAACTATTTGCAGCCGAACGAGACAAACTAGCTGAAAATACAACAACAACAACTAGAAAGCCATTGCACGAAATCTCAGCCAAATTGGCTGCAAGATATCTGGTCCGCCGCGGTGCTATCTTCGTTGATAGCAGGAAGAAATCTATCCGTTTCCCATCCCAACAATATAATTACCTGGAAAAGAATGCACAACAAGCTGTCGAGAGAGCAAAGACTCGCGGCCATGCAACCCATTTCGAAAAAGAGACAATCAGAGCGCACAGAAAAGTAACAAAAGCCACAAACTATGCGATAAGAAAGATACACGATAAATATGCAGGACCTAATAAAACTGGTGGTATGGACAAAGTTAGAGATGTTCTATTAGATGCTGAAAAGGAACGTCTAACTCATGCATTGTTAGTTGGCAAAACACCAACAATCAAGATGCAGGTCAAACATTATGCAAACAAACCAACCACGGTGCCACCAGAGGAATTGAACAAACCTAAGTTTAAGGACATTAGGAAGAAGGAACATGCAAGGGCGGAGAGAGATATGCCGCCTATCACGCATATCGAACCTGATGTTCCAACTCAGCATCACGTGGTTACAAGTGCAGGCCGTGTCATGTTTTCTGGATCACGTGACCAAGCACACAAGACAGCATTCAAGGTTGCTGGAAATAGGACTGGGGCTGGCGCAGTAAAGGTTATCGAAACAAACCATCCGAAGGTCAAAGTCGGAGCAAGACTATCTTCTAGTGAAATAAAGGAACTGGAAAGAATGACAAAAAGAAGAAGCGGTGAAACAAATGAGTCTTTTCAGATTCAAGAATTGAGCAATGGCAAATTGATCAAGTATCTGGGTGCGTCTCTCAGAGACAAAGCAAAAGCTACTGATATTAGAAATGCTGTTATGCAAAATACAAAACCATCTGCCTACACAAGGACTGTTTCTGGAGTTTTGTTGAAAAGGGTTAACAGAAGAACAAAAGGCGCAGAAAGAGCAATCACGAAACTAGAAAAACGCGGTGTCATGAAGACAGAGGAAGTCATGAAGCTAGATGAACTAGGACGTGGGACATTAATCAACTATGCAGTAAAAGCAGAGAAAGCATTTAGAAGTGGCGCAGACAAAAGGGCCCCGGGCTTAAAGAAAGTCATGGGGCTTCTAAGAAAGAAGGGTGTATGAGCGATAATAATAAAAACAAAAAACAATTGTCCGAAGTCTCAAGGGATTTGATTATCAGATACATGAAGGGAGCAATCCCATCATTGGAAAAGAACTATCGCCAAGTAGATAGATTCACCGCAGGTGGTGGTCTAAAAGGTCGAATTCCGCCGCACATTGAGATTGCCTCTAGAAAAGTCGCAACTCGTTCCGTTGGTCTCCAAGTTGCTGGTGCAAAGCTTAGGGGAGCAAAGCCTGGCAAGACATATGCAAATATCAGAGACACTGAAGGAATGGACCAACACATCAACAAAAAAGCAGCAAACGAACAGGTTGAAAATCTAGACGAAATCTCTGGAAAACTAGCATCACGCTATCTATTCAAGAGAGCATTGTGGCATGGAACACCAACAGGTGTCATGAACACAATGAAGTCTGCTAGTTCGCTTGCAAAAAACACACTGAAACACGGAAGCCTAGAGAAAGGGTACAGGTCCTCACTGAAGACTTCACCCGCATCCAGAAAAGCGCTTAAAATAAACCACGGGATGGTTAGAGCCCAAGAAATCGTAGCCAAGAAAGGGAGCCAGATGAAAGAAGAAAATGACATTGTTTCTATCCAAGAAGGTGAAATGAGTAGAA
>Ga0207667_10001877_pt1 | contig 26426 bp, 26 predicted proteins | sample KBSCornC52_FD_184301 | JGI IMG/M metagenome (GOLD analysis project Ga0207667, IMG submission 184301) | Corn rhizosphere microbial communities from Kellogg Biological Station, Michigan, USA - KBS Corn C5-2 (SPAdes) (version 2) | ecosystem: Host-associated > Plants > Roots > Rhizosphere > Soil ...
ATCACCCCGACCTCGCCGAATGGCTGATGGACCAGGGCATCGAATCGGTTTCGCTGAATCCCGACACGGTGGTCGACACCTGGCTGCGGCTTGCCAAACACAAGGGCTGATTAGACCGTCGAACGGTTGATCCTGATCGAAGTAGCTGTCGTGAAAAGTCAGACCATGGATGGTCGTTCTGATGCCGCGTGGCGCTACACGTCGTCAGGCCGCGCGCCGGCATGTGGCGCAGCGATCAGGGACGATCGCATGAATATGCCATTGGTCATCGTGACCCTGCGGCGTTCGCATGGCATGCTCCGGTGTTCGACGCGCGGCGCCCGAACCCGGAACGCGCTCGCCCATCGCCGACGGAAAATCCATGAAGACTGCCTGTTTGTGCGCGCTCGCACTGTGCCTCATCGCTCCCTTCGCATCGCCCGCGGCGACGCCCGCCGCGAGCAAACCGGTCGCGTCGAAATACGACCCGCAAGCCCTGTTCGCGCCGTTCCATTACCAAAACCCGGTCAATCGCTATCGCAGCGCCGACGGTCGGCCCGGCCCGGATTACTGGCGGAACCGCGCGGATTACGAAATCCATGCGACGCTCGACCCACAAGGCAGGACGCTCACCGGCACCGAGACGATCACCTATACCAACAACAGCCCCCAGCCGCTCGATTACCTGTGGCTGCATCTCGACCAGAACCTGTACCGCACCGACGCACGCGGCAATTTCTCCGGCGACCGCGCGCCGAAATTCGATGAGCACACGGACGGCGACGTGATCACCTCGGTCGAAGTGATCGGCGACCACGGCACGGTGAAAGCCGAGCATGTCATCAGCGACACCCGCATGCGCGTGGATCTTCCGCAAGCCGTTGCGGCGAACGGCGGCAAGGTGCGCGTGCGGATCGCCTGGCACTACACGGTTCCGGGCGAGTTCGGCGGCCGCACCGACTGGTTCCACACCAAGAACGGCGACATCTTCGAAATCGCGCAGTGGTATCCGCGCATGTGCGTGTACGACGACCTGCGCGGCTGGGACACCGCGCCATACCTCAACAGCGAGTTCTATCTCGAATACGGCGATTTCGATTACTCGATCACCGTGCCGTCGAACATGCTGATTGTCGGCTCCGGCGAACTGGTGAATCCCGAAGACGTGCTCACCAAGGCCGAATTGCAGCGGTACGCGCAAGCGCGCAACTCGGACAAGACGGTGGTGATCCGTTCGGCCGCCGAGGTCACCGATCCCACGAGTCGTCCGAAGCAAGGCGGCGCGCTGACGTGGCGCTTCAAGATGCAGAACACCCGCGACGTCGCGTTCGGCGCGTCGGCCGCGTATGTCTGGGATGCGGCGCGCATCGACCTGCCCGGCGGCAAGCACGCGCTGGCGCAATCGGCCTACCCCGTCGAAAGCATCGGCAAGGACGGCTGGCAGAACTCCACCCAGCACGTGAAGTACACCGTGGAGTTTTTCTCGAAGTACACCGGCTTCGACTACCCATGGCCGAACGCGATCGCGGAAGCGGGTGTCGCGGGCGGCATGGAATACCCCGGCATCGTGTTCGACTGGTGGAAAGCGAACGGCTACACACTGTTCCTGCTGGCGGTACACGAAGTCGGGCATTCGTGGTTCCCGATGATCGTCGGCAGCGACGAACGCCGCAACGCCTGGATGGACGAAGGCATGAACACCTTCGTCGACGTGATCGCGCACGCGGACTGGGGCAAGGCGCACGATGGCGAGTTCGCGCCGAAGAAGGACAGCGAATACGCATCGCAGACCGGTGATCCCGCCAAGGACATCATCAGGCAGGTGTTCGACGATCCCGACGCCCCGCCGATCCTGACGCGCGCGGATGCGATCCGCGAGAAGTTCCGCCACCCGATCACCTATTTCAAGGCTGCCTACGGGCTCACGCTGCTGCGCGAGCAGATCCTCAGTCCCGAACGTTTCGACGCCGCCTTCAGGCAGTACGTTCGCGACTGGGCGTTCAAGCATCCCTCTCCGTCCGACTTCTTCCGCACCATGGACAGCGCCGCGGGCGAAGACCTGTCGTGGTTCTGGCGTGGCTGGTTCCGGCACAACTGGAAACTCGATCTTGCCGTGACCGGCGTGAAATACATCGACAACGATCCCACGAAGGGGGCGCTGGTGACGGTGGCGAATCTCGACAAGTTTGCGATGCCATCAACGCTGCGCGTGACGTTCGACGACGGCAGCACAAAGGATGTGCGCGTACCGGTCGCGACGTGGATGCAACATACGCAATTCGACGTGGCGGTCGCCGAAAACAAGCGCATCAAGCGCGCCATCATCGATCCCGATGCCGTGCTGCCGGACGTTGATCGCGCCAACAACGCATTCGCTGTCGGCGCAGCGCGCACGCGGTGAGCTCGCCCGGCCGGCGCCGGCGCAAGTCGCCGGCCGTGCCACAATGCGCCGGCTTTTCACTTGAGGGGTCGACAACGATGCGTACACGTCCATGGGTTTCGCTGTTGCTGATCCTCATCACGCCGTTGGCGTTGGCGACACCACCGCAGTCAGCTTCCGTGCCGGTAAACCTGCAGGGGCTGGACGCCTACGTGCAGCAAGTCATGCACGACTGGCACGTGCCGGGCCTGTCGATCGCCATCGTGAAGGACGGCAAGGTCGTGCTGGCGCACGGTTATGGCGTGCGCGAACTCGGCAAGCCCGGCAAGGTCGACGCGGACACGCTGTTCGACATCGGGTCCAACTCCAAGGCTTTCACAGTCGCCGCGCTGGGCACGCTGGTTTCCGCCGGCAAGCTCGAATGGAACACGCCCGTCACCGAGGAGCTGAAAGATTTCAAGTTGGAAAGCCCGTACGTCACGCAGAACGTCACGTTGCGCGACCTGCTGACGCACCGGACGGGCTACTGCGATCCGGGCGCCGCGTGGTACACCAGCGATGCGTCCGACATTGTGCGGCGCATGCGATTCCAGAAACCCCAATACGGGTTCCGCACCACGTTTTGCTACAACAACGTCCAGTATCTTGCCGCCAGCCGTTTCATTCCGGCCATCACCGGCCAGAGCTGGAACGACTACGTCGCCGCGCATGTGCTCCAACCGCTCGGCATGACGCGCACCGTCAGCACCGACGCCGGCGTCGCAGCCGCAACCGATGTCGCCGCGCCGCACGGGATGGTCGATGACAAACCTGCGGTGATCCATCGCTACTGGCCGCACAACATGGACGTGTTCGCGGCGGTGGGCGGCATCTGGTCCAGTGCCAACGACATGGGCCGATGGATGCAAATGCTGCTGGCCGATGGCAAGTACGACGGCAAGCCCGTGCTGGATTCGAAAGTCGTCAACGCCATGATGACGCCGCACATGCTGATCCAGGCGGGCACCGGCGTGGGTGATGAAATCCGCACGTGGATGCCCGGCGGCACGTTCTACACCTACGGCATGGGTTTGTTCGTGCAGGACGATCGCGGTCACGAGATCGTATGGCATGCCGGCGACATCGACGGCATGGCCTCGGCTGTCGTGCTGGTACCGGACGCGCAACTCGGCATTGCGGTGATGGAAAACATGGATCATGCGGACGCACGTTTCGCGATCGTCGCACGCGTGTTGCAAGCGATGCTCGATCTGCCGCAGCACGATCTCGAACCCGCGCTGCTCGCCGCCGTGCACAAGGACGAGGCCGAAGGTGCGTCGATGGATCAGAAGCTCGCCGCGACCCGCGTGCCGGGCAGCAAGCCGCCGCTGCCGCTGGCCGATTACGTCGGCACCTATGCGGACAAACTGGATGGCGAGGCGCGTGTCGCGCCCGAACACGGCCATCTCGTGCTGCGGCTCGGGAATCCCGATTTCACGGGCGATCTTGAGCCGTGGCACGACAACACGTTCCACGTGACGTGGCGTTACAGGTTCTATGGTGACGCCTACGCCACCTTCGACGTCAACGCGCTGAAGCAGCCCGCGCGCCTGACACTGGCCGGCATGGGACTGCATTTCGATCGGACGACATCCACGGCCACCCCGGATCGCGCCGACTCGAAATGAGTGCGCCCGCCAGCCTCAGCGCTACGGCACGACCATGAGCGCGCAGCACCGCGTGTTCATCCGCTCCGACGCGATCATCCTCGGCGGCAGCGCGCTGCTGATCATTGCCGCGGGCATCACCCGCTTCGCACACGCGGGCGCGGTGCTCGCGTTCTTGTGCTCCGGTCTTGCGGTGGCGTTGCTGGCCGCGCTGGTGGGACGCTCGGTGGAGCAACTGGGCGACCGCTTCGGCGCGGGTGCCACCGGCGTCCTGCAATCCGCGCTGGGCAACCTGCCGGAGCTTTTCATCGCGCTATTCGCGCTGAAGGCCGGGCTGGTGATGGTGGTGCAGGCTGCGCTGATCGGCTCGATCCTGGCGAACCTTCTGCTGGTGCTGGGGCTCGCCTTCACGGTCGGCGGTCTGCGCCACGGGACCCAGCGCATCGACTCGCAGCGTGCGCGTGCGACCACCGTGCTGATGCTGCTTGCGGTGGCATCGATGGTGGTGCCTTCGCTCGCGAGTTACATCCACACGCCCGCAGCGCCTCACGAGGACACGCTGTCGCTGGTGGTGGCGGTGATCCTGCTGGCGCTGTTCGCAGCCACCCTGCCCGCATCGCTCAAGGCCAAACCGTCGGGCGATGCCGCGGAACAACATGATCCGCCGCGCTGGCCGCTGCCGCTGGCGCTCGCCATGCTCGTGACGTCCGCGGTCGCCGCCGCATTCGTATCGGAATGGTTCGTGCACGCGCTGGAACCGGCGATGCACACCTTGAAAATTTCCGAGGTATTTGCCGGCCTTGTGATCGTCGCGATTGCCGGCAATGCCGTCGAGAACGTGGTCGGCATCCAGCTCGCCGCAAAGAATCGTTCCGAGTACGCGTTCTCGGTCGTAATCAATTCGCCGCTGCAGATTGCGCTGGTGCTGGCGCCGGCACTGGTGATCCTCTCGCGGCTGTTCGGCTACACGCCGCTGACGCTGGTGTTCACGCCGATGCTGGTGGTGAGCGTCGCGATCGCGGTGCTGGTAATCGCGTTCATCACCTTCGATGGCGAATCCGATTGGGGCGAAGGCGTCTCGCTGCTGGCGTTGTACGCCATCCTTGCGACCGCGTTCTGGTGGGGCTAGAAGCGGCGCGTCTGTCAAAAGGAAGAGTGGAATGCCGATAACCCGCCGCCTGCGAATCAGTACACCCAACGATCCGGTTCTCACACATGGTCTCGCGGACATCCGCCGGCAGATGCACTTGCCCGACGCGTTCCCGCCTGACGTCGAAACCGGGGCGCGCGACGCCGCAGCCAATGTGAAGCTGCCCGACCTCGATCACACCGACATTCCGCTGCTCACCATCGATCCGCCCGGTTCGATGGATCTCGATCAGGCGATGCATCTGGAACGCAACGGCGACGGTTACCGCGTGCATTACGCGATCGCGGACGTGGCGTCGTTCGTCGCTCCGGGCGGCGCGATCGACCTGGAAGCCAACCGCCGCGGCGAAACGCTGTACGGCATCGGCCACACGGTCCCGCTGCACCCGCGCGTCATTTCCGAGGGCGCGGCTTCGCTGTTGCCGGATCAATTGCGTCCTGCGCTGCTGTGGACGATCGACCTCGCCGCCGACGGCGCGAAAATCCGCGCCGAAGTGCAACGCGCACGCGTGAAAAGCCGGCAACGCTGCGACTACGACGGCGTGCAAGCCGACATCGATGCAGGCAAGGCCGATCCGATGTGGGCGTTGCTGCGCGAAGTCGGCGAACTGCGCAAGCGGCGCGCGCAGAAACTCGGCGCCATCAGCCTGCCACTACCGGAGCAGGAAGCCACCAAGGTCGATGGCCACTGGACGCTGGCCTATCGCGCGCGCCATCCGGTCGAGGACTGGAACGAACAGATTTCGCTGCTGACCGGCATGGCGGCGGCCGACATCATGCTTGCAGGCAACGTCGGCGTCCTGCGCACCCTGCCCGCGCCCGAGCAGGAAGCCATCGCGCAACTGCGTCGAACCGCCGCAAGCCTGAAGCTCGCATGGCCGGCCGATCGCAGCTATCCCGCATTCATCGATGCGCTCGATCCATCCGATCCGGCACAGGTCGCGATGCTGGTCGCCTGCACCCGCGTGTTGCGCGGCGCCGGATACACGAGCTTCCACGGCGCGCCACCGCCGAAGCCGATGCAGTCTGCGCTGGCCGCGGACTACACCCACGCTACCGCACCGTTGCGGCGGCTGATCGATCGCTACGCGGGCGAAGTGTGCGTCGCGCTGTGCGCAGGCAAGCCGACGCCGGACTGGGCGCTGGAAAAACTCGACACGCTTCCCGATACGATGCGCCGGGCCGACCACACCGCCGGCCAGTTCGAGCACGCGACGATCGATCTCCTGGAAGCAGTGGTGCTGTCGTCGCGCGTCGGCGAAACGTTTCCCGCCCTCGTCACCAGCCGCGCCGACGGCGACGCCCGCTCCGGGATGGTGATGATCGAGCAACCCGCCGTCGAAACCCGCATCGACGCTGTCCGGGAACTGCCGCTCGGCGAGCGCATCGCCGTGAAGCTGATGGAATCGGACCCGGCCCGTCGCCGGGTCCGATTCGAACTGGAGTAAAGCGCGCGATGCCGACTCCCGCCACCCTGCTGTGGGGCATGTTGTTCGGCGCGGTCGGCGTCGGCTTCTTCATCTACGGCAAGCGCCAGGCGAGGATCATGCCGCTGGTGTGCGGCATCGCGCTGATGGTCTTCCCGTGGTTCGTGTCGGGCGCGCTGCCGACCTTCGTGATCGGGCTTGCACTGGTGGCCATTCCGTTCGTCCTGCGCTTCTGACCCGCATTCAGCCCGCGCGCATTCCGCGCGGCTTAGGATGCAACGATGCCCGAAGCCAAGGAACGGCCGCACTGGAAGCGCACGCTTGCCGTGCTCGCGGTGATGGTGGGCGGCTTCGCATTCCAGGAAACCGGCGTGCTGCCGGTCCTTCCCAATGTGCAGCGGCAGTTGCCGGGCGCCAGCACCACGTCCAGTGCGCTGCTGGTCAGCGGGTTCCTGATCGTGGCCGCGGTGGCCGCCGCGCTCCTGGCCGCCGCGCTGGCGGCGCTGGTGATCGGCCTCAGTGTGATGCTGGTGCTGGGCTGGAAGGCAGTGGCCCTGTTCGTGTTGTCCGGCGCGCTGTTCGCGTCGTGGATCTGGCGCGAACGCAGCACTGACCAGCCCTTGCTGGACATTGCAGTACTGACCAAGCCGCAGGTGCTGCTGCCGAACCTGGGTTCCGGGCTGGCCGGCTATGTGGCCTTCAGCATGTTCTTCCTCGTGCCGCGATTCGTGCAGGTGCCGCGTCACGCGAGCGCGGAAATCGCGCGTCATCTGCAGTACGGATTCGGCGCCGGCCCCACCGCTACCGGCTTGTATTTGCTGCCCATCGGTATCGGCGTGTTGTGTGCCGGGCCATTCGGTGGCGTGCTCGGCCGTCGCATCGGCGGCAAGTGGCCCTTCACGGCCGGGCTCGGGTTGCTGGTGATCGCATCGGCGCTGCTGGCCTTCGTGCACGGCGAGCGCCACGCCTTCGCGGTGTGGCTGTTTCTGATCGGCCTGGGCTTCGGCCTTTCGACCGGCGCGGCCGGCGTGTTCGTGACGCAGGCGGTGGAGGACAACCAGACCGCGATCGCGAACGCGTTCAACAGCCTCACGCGGCTGGTGGTCGGCGGCATCGGCGCGCAGGTCGCGGCGGCCATCCTGAAATCGCAGGCGGTGGCCGGCAGCAATACGCCACACGAAAGCGCGTTCACGATTGCGTTCGGCATCTGCGCATTGCTGGCCGCGGTCGGCGCGGGGCTCGCCTTGAGCGTGCCGGCGGGCAATGCAGGTTCCGGCTGAACATCCGCGCCGGCGAACGCCGGTTTTGCATCGCTTTCATGCCGCCAAAACGCACGAAGTGCTTTCATGAATCCACGTTTCCGCAACCCAGAGGAGCCCCATGAACATCAAGGACGTCATGACATTGAATCCCGTTTGCTGCCCGCCCAACGCCACGCTGCAAAACGTCGCGCAACTGATGCGTGACGAAGACATCGGCGAAGTGCCGGTCGTGGAACAGGACGGCGCGAGGAAATTGCTGGGCGTGGTCACCGACCGCGACATCGTGGTGCGTGCGATTGCCGCAGGACGCAAACTGCGCAGCGTGACCGCCGGCGACTGCATGACCGCGCCCGCGGTGACGTGCAACGAGAGCGACACGCTGGAGGATTGCGCGCAAGCAATGGCGTCGCACCGCATCCGCCGCATGCCGATCGTGGACGAAAACGGCAAATTGTGCGGCATCCTGGCGCAAGCCGACCTGCAGGCGACGGACGCCCGCTCGCTGAAGGAACAGGTGGCGGATCGGGTTTCCACGCCGCATTGATGGGGTGCCCGGAACTTCGGTCGGCGCGTGGTCCATTCGTAGCGAATTGAAGCGTTGCCGCAACTTTCTTCCGCGACGGCGGCCCGCTACAGTGCCGCGATGGCCGATTTTCCCTTCATCGCGGATATCCGCGCCGCGCGCGAGCGTCTGGGCGACCGCATCCGCGAGACGCCGGCGTGGCAGTGGCGCGGCGATGCGATCGAGCGCGCGGCCGGTGCCCGCACGCAGGCATTCCTGAAACTGGAACTGCTGCAGTACACCGGAACCTTCAAGGCGCGCGGCGCATTGTTGAATGCGCTGTCGTTGACCGACGATCAGAAACAACGTGGCGTCACCGCGGTCAGCGCCGGCAACCACGCCATCGCCGTCGCGTTCGCAGCACGCAGCGTCGGCACCACCGCGAAGGTGGTGATGCCGAAAACGGCGAATCCCGCGCGTGTTGCCTTGTGTCGCGCATACGGTGCGGAGGTCGTGCTGACCGACGACGTTTATGCGGCGTTCGTGGAAGTCGAACGCATCCAGCAGGACGAAGGCCGCACCTTCATCCACCCCTTTGAAGGCGAGCTGACGGTGCTCGGCACCGCCACGGTCGGTTTCGAACTCTGCAAGCAAGTTGACAACCTCGACGCGGTGATCGTGCCAGTCGGCGGCGGCGGGTTGATCGCGGGCATCGCCTGCGCGGTCAAACAAATGCAGCCGCGCTGCAAGGTGTACGGCGTGGAACCCGAGGGCGCCGACAGCATGTCGCAAAGTTTCAAAAACGGTTCGGCGCAGAAACTCGAGAAAGTGAACACGATCGCCGACAGCTTGGCCGCGCCGTACGCCCTGCCCTACAGTTTCGGCGTCGCACGGCGCTTCGTCGACGCAATCGTCACCATTTCCGACGACGCCATGCAACGCGCAATGGGGCTGCTGTTCGCGGACATGAAACTGGCGGTGGAACCGGCCGGTGCCGCCGCGACGGCGGCATTGTGCGGACCGTTGCGCAAAACTCTGGAAGGGAAGCGCGTCGGCCTGATCGTGTGCGGCACCAACATCGACCTCGCGACGTTCGCGCGGCAGGCAATTCCGTACTCGCCGTAATTCCGGGCCAGCGCGACATTGCTTGCCAAAAGCCTTCCGTCGGCGCGAAGATCAGCCCGCACCGTCCGTAGCGACTGGCTCATTCCGACGAGGAATCCGGAGCATGCAGACCACCACCACGATTGCCCCGCTCAGACCGGTCATTCGGGTTGCGCTGGTGACGGTACTGTTGCTGCTGGTGCCGCTGCTGGCGATGCAATTCACCCCTGAGGTGAACTGGAGCCCGATGGATTTCGCCGTCGGCGGGGTCCTGCTCTTTATTGCCGGAATGTCGTGGACGCTCCTGTCTGCCAAGTCGACCGCCGCCGCGTATCGACTCGCGGCAGCCATCGCGGTGGCGACCGCACTGCTGCTCGTCTGGGGCAATCTCGCGGTCGGGCTGATCGGTTCCGAACAGAACCCTGCCAACCTGATGTATGCGGGCGTGATCGGCGTGGCCATCATCGGAGCACTCGCCGCGCGCGGCCGGGCATCCGGCTTGTCGCGCGCACTGTTCGCGACCGCGCTGGCGCAGGCATTGGTCGCCGTGATCGCGTTGGCGGGCGGCCTGGGCGCTGACGAATCACCCGGCAGGTTGGGCATCCTGATCCTCAACGGCGGCTTCGTCGCGTTGTTCGCGCTGTCGGGCTGGCTGTTTGCGCGCGCCGCGCATCGTCAGGCCGACAAAATCGCCTGATGACCTGTATTGGTTGAAGCGGTTCGTGCGTACGCTGGTCCCGGCCGGCGCAGCGCTGTTCATCGTGCAATGGCTGAAGGGGCGAGCCGCAAGCGATGCCGCAGGGTTCGCAGGGTTCGCGGTGTTCGCGGTGTTCGCGGGCATTTTCACGGGCATCGGCCGAGTCCGTTACCGCCGCAATCCCGCCTGTATGTCGCCGCGCTCCCGGCGTGACTGAACCGCGCCACGCGTCCGCGACACGGAACTCACATCGTCGTGGTTTGTCTGACCCGACGTCCCGATCGCACTTGCATGGAACGCGATGCGATGAACTTCCACTCGGTCACCGGCCGCGCCGATTCCACGCGCGACACAACCTCGACCCGCGCCGATTCGCTTACGCGTGCGCTGGGCGTCGTCGCCCTGATCGGTGTCGCGTTCATCACGGTGACCTGCGTGCTGGTGCAGTTTCTGCGCACCGATCTCGACTGGATCACGGTGTCGATGAGCATCTACGTGAAAAGATGTTCACGCGCTCGACCAGCAAGCGGCTCGAACGATTCGCCAGATTGACGGTGAAGAAGTAGGTGCCACCTTTGATGAGATATCGTCGGTAATCCATGACCGCTCGTGATTGGGTCTGTTGGGGTTCGCGAAAAGCCGCTCCACCCCCAACCTACGGCGCTTGCAGGTTACCTGATCGTTCATCACTCGCTCGCGCTTTCGGATGCGCGCACGTACTTCAGCAACTGCCGGATCATCTTGTCCGCCGTGTCTGCGTAGTCCGACTCGTACTTGTCGAGCAACGTTTTCTTCGACGTTTTCTTGTCCTTGGCCTGCTTGTCCCACAGGACGGAGAGCGTGGCGTAAGGCGGGATCAGCAGTCCGATGGCGTTGAAGAAGTTGCTGATGTTGCCGATGACGTGCTCGGCGCCGTCGGAGTCGCCGGTGATGACGATGCCGCCTATTTTGCTTTCGAGCGGCGAGGGTTTGCCCGCAAGAATGCCGTCGTGGATTTCATCGAGCCGCTCGATCACCCGCTGGATTTCCGAAGAGTGACCGCCCCACCAGATCGGCGTTGCGAAGACCACGATGTCGGAGGCGAGCACTTTTTTCAGGATTCCGGGCCAGGCATCGCCCTCGCCCATGCCGCTGCAGGTTCCGGGCAAGACATGATGATCGACCAGCTTGATGATCTCGCAGCGGATGTCTTCCCGCTTCATCCGGCGCGCCAGGAATTCGCACAACGTCTGCGTGTTGGACAAGCCTGAACGTTTGAGCGTGCCGAGCAGTATGGTCGCTTTCATCGCCGTTCTCCTTTGCGTGGTTCTCCTTGTTGCGCTGTTCTACACAGCCGCGCGTGATCGGCGCGTAAACCGCTTCGCTCGCGTCGCTGCCGGGCCGCGCAACACACGGCGCGCGTGGCTAAATCGACTTGCGTCCGAATCCGAACAACGCCGCCAGCGGATGCGATTCTTCACGCACGGCATTGGCGAGGATGTGCGCGCCGATCGCGCTGTAGGTGATGCCATTGCCGCCGTAGGCCATGGCGAACAGCACGCGCGGATGCAGTTTCGGATGGACGCCGAACCACGGTAGTCCGTCCGCCGTTTCGGCAAATGTTCCCGCCCACGCGAAACCGACCGCCGGTTGCACGTAGGGCATCAGTTTCTGCAGGCGTGCGAGGAGTTTTTCGACCTTGCGCGGAATGCGCGAATCGCGCCGTGCCGGGATGTCTATCCTGTCGTCCTCGCCCCCGACGATGAGCCGACCGTCGTCGGTGCTGCGCCAGTACAGGTACGGCCGCGTGGTTTCCCAGCCGATGCAACGCGCGAATTCCGCCGGCAGTTGCAGCGGTTCGCTGACGAAGGCGTAGCTGCTGCGATTCTTCGCGACGTTCTGTGGCAGCAAGGATTGGCTTTCGTAACCTGCGGCCATTACCAGCCACTGCGCGCGCACGCGGGCGCCAGTCGCCGTGCGAATCTCCAGCGCGCCAGCATCCGGTTTCCACCGGACCATCTCGCTACGATCGAAGACGCGCAGGCCTCGTTCGCACAACTGCGCCAACAGCCGATGGGTGAAACGATAAGGATCGACATGTGCGGCAGGTCGCGACAGGATCGCGGCGGGCGCGACCAATCCGAAACGCTCCCGCAACGCGGATTCGTCCAGCCATTCCACCCGGAAACCTGCCTCGCGCCGCGCGTCGAATTCCGGGCGCAGCCGCCGCGCGTCGCGTCGCGAACTCGCAAGATACAAGCTTGGCGCTTCGCGCCAGCCGACATCGCCGACTTCATCGGCAATCGAGTGCAGCTCCGAAACGGCGCCCTCGCACGCCTTGTAGGCGGCGAGCGCGTTCTCCTGGCCCACGAGCTTCGCCAATTGCAGCAGTTCGGTATCGATTTCGTATTGCAGCAGCGCGGTGCTGGCGGCGGTGCTGCCCCAGCCGACATCGCGGCGGTCCAGCACGATCGTATCCAGCTCGGCATCGATCAGCGCACGGGCGATCAGCGCGCCGGTAATGCCGGCGCCGACCACGACGACTTCGCATTCGACATCGTCGGACAGCGGCGGGTAATCGCACAGCAATCCATTGCGCACCGTCCACCACGGGTAACCGCCTTTCACGTCCATGGGTCAAGTCTACGGCGGCGCTCATGCCGCGGGCATCAATCGGGGCTGTCCACGCCCCACGCAAGCTGCGACGAAGGTACCCCGCTGCGCTCGCCCCAGTAGTAAACAACCAGGGCAATGCCGGCGACCAGCACGGAGTCCCACGGTCCTTCGATGATGCGCGTGCCGCCGAACGTTCCGAGCCACGAGGCGACCAGCATCAACGCATAGAAACCCATCAGCCACAGGGATGCGCGCATGTCGCGCGCCAGTTCGTCGCGCCGCAACCGACGCCGCGCCACCCAGGCGACGTATACCCCGTACAGCACGATCTGCAATCCCAGCAACCAAGACACCGTGCCCCAGCCAGACCAGTACACGATCAGCGCGGCGACGATGAACGACAATGGCCCCAGCACCGCGAATCCGCGCACCCGGAACGGACGCGGCATGTCGGGCGCGTTGCGGCGCAGGGCTGCGGTGGTGACGGGCGCGACGGCGTAGCTCAGCACCAGCGCGGCCGACACCACGTTGATCATCGCCGACCACGACGGAAACGGCAGCGTCCAGAAGATCGACAGTGCGAGCGTCAACCACAAGGCAGGACGCGGAATGCCCGACTTCGCATCGACCGTCGTGAACACCTTGAAGAAGGTGCCGCCGCGCGCCCAGCCGTAGACGACGCGCGGCGTCGCGTTCATGTAGATATTGCCGCAGCCGCTCGGCGAGATGACCGCATCGCACACCACCAGGAACGACAGCCAGCCGATGCCCAGTGCCAACGCGATGTCGTGGAATGGCAGCGCGAACAGCTTGTCGATGCCCTTCCAGCCGTGCGCGACCATCGCGCCCGGCACGCTGCCGAGAAACGCGATCTGCAGCAGCAGGTAGATGCCCGTCGACAACGCCACCGACAGGATCAGCGCGATCGGAATGACGCGCTGCGGATCGCGCACCTCGCCGGCCACCGAAACGATCGGCGTCAAGCCCAGGTATGCGAAGATGATCCCGCCCGCCGATATCGCACCGGCGACACCCGCGAATCCGAACGGCGCGAAGTCGTGCGCAGTGAAGTTGCCCGAGTGGAAGAACCACAACAGCACCACGATCACCGTCAGCGGCACCACGAACTTGAATATGCTTATCAGGTTGTTGGCGCGCGCGAAGATCCTGACGCTGTAGTAGTTCAAGAAGAAAAAGACCACAAGCAACGTGAGTTGCGCAAACCAGCCGAGCAGCGTGGGCGACTGCGAGCCCGCCTGCGTCAACTGCGGGAACCAAGCCGACGCGTATTGGCGGCAGGCGGTCACCTCGATCGCGATCAGGCTGGAAAACGCGATCAGCGTGATCAAGCCCATGAGATAGCCGAGCAACGCACCGTGCGAATACACGGGATAGCGCACCACGCCGCCCGAATGCGGCAATGCCGCGCCGAGTTCGCAATACACGAGTCCCAGCAACAATACCGCCGCGCCACCTATCAGCCATGACACGATCCCGGCCGGTCCCGCGATGTCTGCCACGTAGCTGGCCGAGAACAGCCAGCCGGAACCGAACACCGCACCGAGACCGATGAAGGTGAGATCGATGAGGCCGAGTTGCTTCTTGAAGCCGGCTTCCGCGCTCGCGCGATCGTCGCCCGCGATCGGCGGCGGGTCACGCGTGTCGCGACTCATGGCTGCTTGTAGACCACGCCGCCTTTCATCACGAACGGCACGTGCTCGATGGCGCTGATGTCCTGCGTCGGATCGCCCTGCACTGCAATGATGTCGGCGTCGAGACCAGTTTTCAGCTGACCGAACTTGTCCTGTTGGCGCAGGATTTTCGCGTCGACGGCAGTGGCAGCGAGCAGCGCCTGCGCGGGGCGCATGCCGTCTTTCACCATCAGCTCCACTTCCTTGTAATTGGTGCCGTGCTTGAACACGCCGACGTCGCTGCCGCAGCCGATCGTGACGCCGGCCTGCATCGCCAATTTGAAGGCGTTTTGAGAGGCCTTCATTTCGTCGTTGGGGGGATCGCCCGGTTTCCAGTGATCAAAGTATTCGGCATACGCGACCACCGCTTCCAGCGTCGGCAGATACGCGACGTGGTGCTTCGCCATCATCTCGAACACTTCCTTGGTGCCGTAAAAGCCGTGTTCGATGGTGTCGACGCCCGCGAGTACCGAGCGGCGCATGCCTTCGGCCGTGGCAGAGTGCACCGACACCGGCAGGCCCAGTGAATGCGCGGCTTCCACGCCCGCGTTCAATTCTGCCTGAGTGAAGGTGGGCACCGAACCATGCGATTTGCCGCAGTGATAGTCGGCGTAGATCTTGATCCAGTCCGCGCCATGACCGGCCTGGTCGCGCACCGCCGCAATCATCTCCGGCACGCCCGCGACCGGAATGCCGCCCTGCGGAATCGTCATGTCGGTGCGGAAACCCATCGGGCCCGGACCGTAGCAATCCTTGGCGACCGTTGCGCGCGTCGCGACGAACAGGTGCGGACCCGGGATCAGGCCGTCATTGATCGCCTTCTGCACCTGCACGTCGGCGTAACCCGCGCCCTCGGTGCCGAGATCGCGCAGCGCGGTGAACCCGGCCATCAGCGTCGCGCGCACATGGTTGACCGCCTCGATGGTGCGGTAAGCCAGCGGCTCCTTCAGGACCTGGTCGTTCCACAGCGTCTCGTTGTACGGGTGCAGGAAGATGTGCGAGTGCGCGTCGATCAGGCCCGGCAGCAACGTGGTGCCTGGCATATTGATCACCTGCGCATCCGGCGGCACCTTGATCGAATCGCGCGGACCGATGGCGGCAATCTTGTCGCCTTCCACCAGCACCGCCCAGCCCGCGTGCGTGGCTTCGCTGCGCGCGTCGAACACGCGATCGGCCGTGAGCAGGAATATGCCTGTCTGCGGTTGCGAACCGGGCGCTTGCGCAGGCGATGCCGCGCACGCCAGCGTCGCGACGATCAACGCGGTGAACGCAATCAGGACTTTCCGCATGGACATGGCACCCCCTCCGGTCCGCACAAAACGTGGAGCCTACACCCGCGGCGCGACTTGCGCGAAGCGCGCGAGTGGCGAATACTCGGGCGCGGTTGCACCCCATCCACGCAACCTCAGGAGGGAAAGTCATGATCAAGGCATTTCTGGCCATCGCGGTCGGCGTCTTGCTGGCTGCACCGGCCTTCGCGGGCGGCGCGCACGCGTCGAACAAATCGATCAGGCACGGCGAATTTCTGGTGAACTACGGCGGCTGCCAGGATTGCCACACGCCCGGCTGGGCGCAGAATGGCGGACAGGCGCCCAAGGACACACTGCTGACCGGCGCCGGCATGAACTTCCAGGGACCGTGGGGCACGACATATGCCCCCAACCTGCGACTGTATGTGCAGAAACTGACGGCGAAGGAATGGACCGCGAAGCTGCGTTCGCTGAAGGCACGCCCGGCGATGCCGTACTGGACGTTCCGCTATCTGTCGGACAGGGATCTGACCGACATGTACGCGTACATCCATTCGCTGGGGCCAGCCGGCAAGCCCGCGCATGACTGGGTGCCGCCGGGACAGGACGCGCCTGCGCCCTATCTGAAACTGGTGCTGCCTGCGCCGCCTGCGGTGGTGAACAGCGGACATTGACGTTCACACGATCCACGCCCCGGAGAGTCGGTGATGGATGCAAACGCTTATGTCGTGTTGCGCGTGCTGCACATTCTGGTCGCGGCATTGTGGGTCGGCGCGGCCGGCCTGCTCGCCATGGTGGTGATGCCTGCGGTCGGCGAAGCCGGCGCGGCCGGTGGCCCGTTCCTGGCGTCGCTGCATCGGCGCAAGCTGCATGTGTTCATGGCGGCGAGCGCGTTGCTGACCGTGCTCAGCGGCATCTGGCTTTATTGGGTGCTGACCACGGGTTTCGATCCGGCCATCGTGTGGTCCCGCGGCGGCGTGGCATTCGGAATCGGCGGCCTTTGCGGACTGGTGGCGCTGATCGTCGGCGGCGGCATCATCGGTCCGGGCTTCGCCCGTCTCGCCGAGTTGGCCGAACGGACCGATGCGATGCCGGAAGCCCGGCGCGCCGCCCACTTGCAACGCCTTGAGGCGATACATCGGCGCACGCTGCTGGCCAGCAAGTGTGCCCTCGCGTTGATCGTGATCGCGTTGGTGCTGATGGCCTCCGGGCATTACGTGTGAGTGGGTTGTCGCCGCTTACGCGCCGACCAGTTTCGCCAACTCGGCTTCGCCGAATCCCGCGGCGCGGCGCGCTTCGAGGTTGAAGGGGCCGCGCAGGCCGGTCGGCACGTATTCCGCGAGCAGCGCGTGGAATGTTGCGTCCGGATCGCGGCGTTCGCGCTCGCAGCAATACCGGAACCAGCGCGTACCCGCCGCCACGTGCGGCACTTCCTCGCGCAGGATGATTTCCAGAATGTCGGCGGTGATGTCGTCGCCGACCGAACGCAGGCGCGCGATCATGCCAGGCGTCACATCCAGCCCACGCGCTTCCAGCACGCGCGGCACGAGCGCCATCCGCGCGAGGCACGAATGCGCGGTCTTCAATGCCATTTCCCACAAGCCGTTGTGGGCCTCGAAGTCGCCGTAAGCACGGCCGAGCTGCGCAAGCCGCGCGGACAACATCGTGAAGTGGCGCGATTCGTCGTGTGCGACGCATGCCCAGTCCCGGTAGTAATCGTCCGGCATGCCGCGGAAGCGGTACACCGCATCCCAGGCGAGATTGATCGCGTTGAACTCGATGTGCGCAACGGCGTGCACCAGCGCGGCGCGGCCCTCCTCGGCACCCAGCCCACGCTGCGGCACGTCGCGCGGCAGCACCAGCCGCGGCCGCAAAGGACGGCCCGGCGCACCGATGGGGGCGGGCTGCGCGTCGCCGTCGTGCATCGACAGACGACCATCGCGAAGGGCGCCGAAGGCTTCGCGCGTCAATGCGAGCTTGGCATCCGGCTCCGCGCAATCGATGCAGCGCCTGGCGGCTTCGAACAATCCGATCATGCGACCCGTGTCGACCCCATTTCGATCCGATCCGCGAGCATGGCCGTTTCGATGGACTGCGGGCGGTATCCGGATTGTGCGTACCACTTCAGCCACACCGACGGATCGATGGTTTCGTTGATGCCGCCGCCGATCACGCGCTGGAACGGCTGTTTGAACAACTTGTAGATACCGCCCATGAAGGCGCCGTAGGAATCGTTGGGCACGTCAAGTTCGGCCCCGGCGGCGGGTATGTAATCCTCGGTGAAAGCGAGCCCCGCGCTTCTGGCCTTGGCCTGCATCCATGCCAGGGTGATTTCCGGAAGCGTGTCCGGCTTGTGTCCGGCGCCATCGCTCTGTTCGCCTCCGCCGATGTCGGAGTGCGCGCCCACGAACCAGCGTTGTTCCACTTCGATCTGTTCCGGCTTCCACGCCACCGCCGACTCGCCGGACTTCAGTGTCGCATCGGGCCGCGTCCATTTGGTCGGCTTGAAGTCGGCGCGGTGTTCATCCAGCGCCAGCGCCTGATACGCGTACTGCACGATCTTGCTGAGGTCGGTGTCGTGGAACGCGTAGCGGCTGCGCGAAAACGGAAACCACGACGCGACGCCCGGAATACCCAGCGCACCGACGGTATCCCACACGCCGATGAAGCGGATCAGCACCTCGCGCGAATGCGCGGCGCGGAAAGCCTGCATCGCGGGATCGTTCGGATGCAGGTCGTTGCGATACAGCTTGTAGGCTGCCTCGACGTCGGCCGAGGTGACCTCGCCCTTGTCGTCCGGTTTCAGCAAGCCGCATTTGCGAATCAGGCCACCGAGACTGCGCGCGGTGTAGGCGCCGCGACTGAAACCGAACAGCCAGATTTCATCGCCCTCGCGCCACGTCTTCGACAACCACTGGAGCCCATCCTCGACGTTGCCGGAAAGGCCCAAGCCGAACGCGCCGCCCAGCAGGTGCTCGATGCCGGGCTTCACACCGACGCCGGCGACGTATTTGCAGATCTGTTCATGGCCCACGGCATCGGTGGACGCGACCAGCTGCCAGAAGCGTTCCACGTTGGTGCGGGTCTGCGCTTTGCTCCAGGTGCCATCGAACAATGCGATCAGGCGGCGTGGCATGAAGACTCCCCAATCGTAGGGCGGGAGCAACGCAGTGAACCCGCCGGTCAATGCCCGAGCCGTTCAATATCCCGCTGCATCGCTGTACGAATGCAATGGCGGGATTATTCGCTCATCCTTGATGCTCACCTCTCGCTTGCGCTCAAGGCCGGCCTGCGGCGGTCCAAATTCGTTCCAGACGAATTTGTCGCTTCGCTACTCCCGCCCCACCTGCGTCCTCATGCACTGCGGCGTTGCGCCTTGGCCTCGTCCGAACGCATGAACTCCAACTGACGCAGGTATTCGGTGTCCACGCCGGTGACGTAACGGCCGGAGAAACACGAATCGTCGAAGTGCTTCAGGTTTTCGTTGCCTTCGGCGACCGCGTCGATGAGATCGTCCAGGTCCTGATACACCAACCAGTCGGCGCCAATCGTTTCGCGGATTTCCTCGATGGTGCGACCGTGGGCGACCAGTTCCGCAGGCGCCGGCATGTCGATGCCGTACACGTTCGGATAGCGCACCGGCGGCGCGGCCGAGGCGAAATACACCTTCTTGGCGCCGGCCTCGCGCGCCATCTGCACGATCTGGCGTGAGGTGGTGCCGCGCACGATGGAATCGTCCACCAGCAGCACGTTCTTGTTGCGGAATTCCAGCGGGATCGGGTTGAGCTTGCGGCGCACCGAGCGCACGCGCTGGCCCTGGCCCGGCATGATGAAGGTGCGGCCGATGTAGCGATTCTTGACGAAGCCCTCGCGGAAAGGCACGCCGAGTGCCGCGGCCAGCGTGGAACCCGAAGTGCGCGACGTATCGGGAATCGGAATAACCGAATCGATGTCATGGTCGGGCCGCTCGCGCAGGATTTTGGCGGCGAGTTTTTCCCCCATCCGCAGGCGCGCCTTGTACACCGACACGTCCTCGATCATCGAATCGGGCCGCGCGAGGTACACGTATTCAAAGATGCACGGCGCGTGCACCGCGCCCTCCGCGCAACGCCGCGAGGACAACTTGCCGTCGAGACCGATGAACACCGCCTCGCCCGGCGCGATGTCGCGCACGCGCTTGAACCCCAGGATGTCGAACGCGACCGACTCCGACGCGCAGGCATATTCCTTGCCCTCGGGCGTGTCGCGTTCGCCCAGCACCAGCGGGCGGATGCCGTGCGGATCGCGAAACGCCAGCAGGCCGTAGCCGAGGATCATCGCGACGCAGGCGTAGCCGCCCTTGGCGCGCGCGTGCACCGCCGCGACGGCCTTGAACAGTTCATCCGACGTCAGCGCATGGCGCTCCTGGATCTGCAGCTCGTGCGCCAGGATATTCAGCAGGATTTCGGAATCGGAATCGGTGTTGATGTGGCGGCGATCGTTCTCGAACATCTCGCGCCGCAATTGTTCCGTGTTGATCAGATTGCCGTTGTGCGCGAATGCGATGCCGTACGGCGAGTTCACATAGAACGGCTGCGCCTCTTCCGAATCCTCGGCGCCCGCGGTGGGATAGCGGCAATGCCCGATGCCCGCGTGGCCGCGCAATTCCTGCATGTCGCGCGTGCCGAACACGTCGCGCACCAGCCCCGGTCCGCGCCGCAGGTGCAGCTTGTGACCATCGTAGGTGGCGATGCCGGCGGCATCTTGCCCGCGGTGCTGCAATACCGTCAACGCGTCGTACAACGCGGTGGCGACTTCGGTCTTGCCGACGATGCCGATGATTCCGCACATGGCGAGGTCTCGAGGTTGCTGGCGGTGCAGACACCGCCTTTCACAGGACGTTATTGTCCCACATCACCGTGCTTCCGGCCGTGTCCGAGTGCACGGGTCGAGGCGCCTGAGGCGGGCTCGATGACCGACCCGGCCGCGGCGGGATCGGTCATCTGCCGCGCCACGCGCTGCATCGCCGATATGGGGACGTCCGACAGCGCGGGCAAGGACTGGCGGCCGATTTCTACGTAGCGATTCACCTCCGGCGGGAGCTGCCGGCTGAACCAGCCGGCGCCGTTCGCGAACGCCGGCAACAACGTGGATTGCCGCCACCAGCCGGCCTCGCGCGGCGCGGCAGTGAAACCGAGCATCAGCACCGCGAAGGTGACCAGCAGCAGGCCACGCGCCAGCCCGAACAGCATCCCGAGAAAGCGGTCACCGCCGCTCAGGCCGCTGACCTTCACCAGCGTGCGCAATATCCAACCGATCAGCGCGCCCACGATCAGCACGGCCACGAAACAGGTTACGTAACCGGCGACGATGCGCGCGGCGGGATCGGCCAGCCAGCCCCCGTAAAGCTGCGCAACCTGGTCGCCGAATGCCCAGGCGACCCAGAATGCGGCGATCCAGCAGACCAGCGACAGCACTTCGCGGATGAAGCCGCGCATCAGCCCGAACAGGGTCGAGAGCGCGAGGACCGCAAGGATGACAATGTCGGCGACGTTCATCGCGATCGAATGGTCCGGCGAAGCGGCTGTTGTGGAAAATCAGGCCATGGAAGGCCGTTCTGGTGTTTGTGGACTGGAAACATCTCCATCCATCGATCCGCCGCGTCGTGCAGCGATCAGGGACGATCGCACTATTCCGCCACGATATTGCCGCTGATCTTCAGCTTGTCCGCGATCTGTCCACGCGTGGCTTCCGCCACGTTGCGGGTGGCGAACGGGCCGGCGCGCACACGCCACAGTTTGCCCTTGGACGTTTTCACGCTGTCGACGTAGCCGTCGAAGCCCTGACCGCGCAGACGATCACGCAGCTTGTTGGCGGACGATTCGTCGCTGAACGCGGCAAGCTGCACCGCCCACGCGCCCGACTGGCCCGCGGCGATCGCGGATGAAGGCGCGTCACCGTTCTGGTTGACCGTGCCGGATTCGACCGTCATCGACACACGTTCGATGTCCTTCAGCTTCAGGCGCGCGGCCTCGGCCTCGGCACGGGTGTGGAACGGCCCCACGCGCACGCGCGTCACGGATTTCCCTTGCAAGGTTTCCGGCGTGGCCAATGCGCTGAAGCCGTTCTGTTTGGCTTTTGCCACCAGCTTGTCGGCGCTGGCGTGATTGGCATAAACGCCCAGGTTCACCGTGTAGATCGTGCCGGCCGCCGCACCGGCACCGCCGGGAAGCGGCTCGGCGTCGGCCGAAGCCGCGGGCGGCGCCTTGGCCACCTCGGGCGCGGATACGGCATCCGATGCAGCCGGCGCCTGCGCGACGGATGCGGACGTCGGCGCGGCAACGGCCGCCGACGCGACAGGCGCCGAAGTAACCGGCGCGTTGGTCGCGGCGATCGGCAACGACGACGCGGCGGATCGCGGTTGCGCGGCATGGTTACTCAGGTCGAGCGTGGCGACGTGATCGGGATCGATGAGCGTCGCCTGCGCGCTCGAGCCCGCGCTGGCGGCATCCGGCCCGACCTGCAGGATGCGGGTCTGCAATTCGCCGCTGGGTTCCGGCGGAATTTTCATGCTGACCGACTGCGATCCAGAATTGGAATGGCCGGGCAGCAGCATCGGCACGAAGATCACCGCCAACGCGATCAACACCACTGCGCCAAGCAGACGTTTTTTCAGGCCTGAATCCATATATGCGACACCACAATGCAAGGCATTGGCGTTGAGCTGCGCGCCGCCGGCGCGTCAGCTCGAAACGCCCAAAATCACGGGTGGGATGAATTATACGCACGCAGTACCGGCGCCACGACATGGAAACTGCCGAACGCAAGGATGCGATCCGCGTGCGATGCTTCCGCACGCGCCGCGGCCAGCGCGGCGGGAATGTCCGAATGCTCACTGCAGACGGCCTCCGGCGACGCGGCACGCACGCGTTGCGCCAGCCGCGCGATGGTTTCACCGCGCGGCGATTCGTCGAGCAGGCCCGCCAGATACCAGTGATCGATCCGTGCGCCCAGCGCAGCCACCACGCCCTCGATGTCCTTGTCGGCGAGCGCGCCGAATACCGCACGGGTGACGCCCGCGACGGGATGACGATCCAGCCATCGCGCCAATTCGCGTGCGGCTTGCGGATTGTGGCCAACGTCGACGACGAGACCGGGATGGTCGGACAAGTGCTGCAAGCGACCTGCAAGCATTGGGCTCCGAACGTCACCCGATTTTCCGAGCGCACGCGCATCCCAGCGTACGCGATCGCCCAACACATGCAGCGTCGCGATCGCGGTCGCCGCGTTTCGGTACTGGAATGCACCTTCCAGCGCCAGCTCGCCGCGCAAAACGATCTTGGGAGCGTCATCCGCCCGCGCGACATACCGCGGTTGCGCGGGATCGCGGTGCCACCACGCCAATGCGTCGATTTGCGGTTCCCAGCCGAAGTCGCGCCCCAGAATCTCCGCACGTGCGCCGAGGGTGCGCGCGTGCTCCAGCAGCGACTGCGGCGGATCGGTTTCGCCGACGATCGCAGGTCGACCGCCGCGAAAAATGCCCGCCTTTTCGCGCCCGATCGCCTCGCGGTCAGGCCCCAGGTATTCCATGTGGTCCAGGTCGACGGTGACGACCACCGCGCAATCGGCATCGACGATATTCACCGCGTCCAGCCGTCCGCCCAACCCGACTTCCAGCACCGCAACGTCAAGATTCGATCGCGCGAAAATGTAGAACGCGGCCAATGTGCCGAATTCGAAATACGTCAACGTGGTATCGCCGCGTGCGGCTTCAACGCGTTCGAACGCGTCGATCAATGTGGCATCTTGAACCTCGACGTCGTCCAAGCGCACGCGTTCGTTGTAACGCAGGATGTGCGGTGAGGTATAGGACCCCACGCGCATGCCGCCTGCCCGCAGCATCGCTTCCAGAAATGCGACGGTGGAACCCTTGCCGTTGGTGCCGCCGACCGTGATCACCGTCGGCGCGAGCCGCGGTGCGCCCATGCGTTTCCATACGTCGCGCACGCGATCGAGGCCCATGTCGATGCCGCGCGCGTGAATCTGCTGCTGGTACGCGAGCCATTCTTCGAGAGTGCGTCGCATGAACCGTCCGACAATACGCCAAACGCGCATTGTCTCATTTCAGGTGCGATCATCCCTGATCGCCGCGTCGCTGGAGATTTCCTCCAAGCGAAGGCGCGACTGCATAGCCGACTCCAGAACGGCCATCCATGGCCTGACTTTTCACAACAGCCCGTGCCCACCGCCAAACGAAATGGGCGCCCGAAGGCGCCCATCCGCGTGTTGCGATTTCGCCAGAAACGCGATCAGGCGCCCGCGACGACGTGCACCTTCACCGGTGTTTTCACGTCGGCGTGCAGCGACACCTCGACGTCGTAATCGCCGATGTTGTGGATCGCGCCTTCCGGCATGATCACTTCGCTCTTCTCCAGCGCGAGGCCCTGCGCCGTGAACGCGTCGGCGATGTCGCGCGGACCGATCGAGCCAAACAGCTTGCCCTCGGGGCTGGCGTTGGCGTTGATGGTGGTCTCGGCGTTCTCGAATTTCGCGGCGCGGCCCTGCGCATCGGACAGCAACTTGTCGGCCTTGGCCTGGTATTCGGCGCGCTTGGCCACGAACGATTCGAGGTTGGCCTTGGTGGCCGGCACGGCCTTGCCCTGCGGCACCAGGTAATTGCGGCCGTAACCCGGCTTCACCTTGACCTTTTCGCCGAGGGCACCGAGGTTCTTCACTTTTTCCAGCAGGATGATTTCCATAAAACTCTCCGATCAAACAAAATGATTGTCGGAATACGGCAGCAACGCCAGGAATCGCGCGCGCTGTACCGCCGTGGACAGCTGGCGCTGATAGCGCGCCTTGGTGCCGGTGATGCGGCTGGGGACGATCTTGCCGGTTTCGGTGACGTACTGCTTCAGGGTGGCGAGATCCTTGTAGTCGATGTGCTCCACGCCCTCGGCGGTGAAGCGGCAGAATTTCCGGCGGCGGAAAAACTTGGACATGTTCGAGTCTCCGGACTTCTTGTTTCTGGTCGGGCGAGGCATCAGGCTGCTTCCCGATCGTCGCGATCATCGCTGTCGTTGTCGTCATCGCGGCGGCGGGACGGCTTGTCGTCCTTGCCAGCCTTCATGATGAGCGACGGTTCGGTTTCGGCTTGATGCCATGCCACGATCATGTGGCGCAACACTGCATCGTTGAAGCGGAAGCCCGCTTTCAGCTCGGCGACGGCCTTGGGCCCGCACTCGATGTTCATCAGAACATAGTGGGCCTTGGCGAGGTGCTGGATCGGATAGGCGAGCGGGCGACGGCCCCAGTCTTCGAGACGATGGACCTTGCCGCCTTCGGTTTCGACCAGCGCCTTGTAGCGCTCGATCATGCCGGGCACCTGCTCGCTCTGGTCCGGATGGACCAGGAACACGACTTCATAATGACGCATTGTGGTTCCTCATGGGTGTCGCCAGGGCATGTGCCGTGGCGGGCAGCCTCCCGACCCGAACGATTCGGCGGTGAGGCGAGGGTCTTCGGCTACCTAAATCGCTGACCGAAGAGCGGAAATGGTACGGGAAACGCCGTCATGGCGCAAGCGGAAAACAGGGACGACGACGCGTGGTGTGGGCGCCCGTCGGGCCTCACGCGGCGGAGTTGGCGAAGATTGCCGAAACCGCGCCTCGCTATCCATTGGCCATCGCCTGCTTGTCCACGGTGAAGCTTTCCCCGCAGCCGCACTCCCCGGTGGCATTGGGGTTGTGGAACACGAACGCGGCATTCAGGCCCTCGCGCGCGTAGTCGATGCGGGTGCCTTCCACGAACGGCAGCGCTTTGGCGTCCACCACCAGCTTGATGCCGTCTACCTCGAACACCTTGTCGTCGCCGGTCACCTCGCTGGCCAGGTCGACGGTGTAGCCGAAGCCCGAGCAACCCGTGCGCTTGATGCCGAAGCGGATGCCCGGCGCCGCCGGGTCCTTCGCCAGGAAATCGCGCATGCGCGCGGAAGCGGTCGGGGTCAGTTCGATTGGCATGGCGAATATCGGTTGCGTGTACGGGTCAGTTATTATCGCGCGTTCGTCTTTCCAATACATGGCCCATCAAGGGCACGGATTCAAGCCATGGCGATCTTGAGCGTGAAACAGGCACTCGCCGGCGGCGCGCCGGAGGGCGACACCGTCGAAGTGCGCGGCTGGGTGCGCACCCGCCGCGATTCCAAGGCCGGCCTGTCATTCGTGAATCTGAGCGACGGCTCGTGCTTCGCACCGCTGCAAGTGGTCGCGCCCGCGACGCTGCCGAATTACGCAAGCGACGTGCAGAAGCTCTCGGCCGGTTGCGCGATCGTGGCGCGCGGCAAGCTGGTGCCGTCCCAAGGCAAGGGCCAGGCATTCGAACTGCAGGCCGACGCGATCGAAGTGCCCGGTTTTGTCGAAGACCCGGAAACCTATCCGATCCAGCCCAAGCAACACTCGCCGGAATTCCTGCGCGAGGTCGCGCACTTGAGGCCGCGCACCAACCTGTTCGGCGCGATCTCGCGCGTGCGCCACACCATGATGACGGCGCTCCACCGGCACCTGACGTCGGAAGGTTTCTACTGGGTCAACACCCCGATCATCACCACCTCCGACGCCGAGGGCGCGGGCGACATGTTCCGCGTCTCGACGCTGGATCTCGCCAACCTGCCGCACGACGACAAGGGTGCGATCGACTTCAAGCAGGACTTCTTTGCGCGCGAGGCGTTCCTCACCGTTTCCGGGCAGTTGAACGTGGAGGCTTACTG
>Ga0207667_10001878_pt1 | contig 26425 bp, 25 predicted proteins | sample KBSCornC52_FD_184301 | JGI IMG/M metagenome (GOLD analysis project Ga0207667, IMG submission 184301) | Corn rhizosphere microbial communities from Kellogg Biological Station, Michigan, USA - KBS Corn C5-2 (SPAdes) (version 2) | ecosystem: Host-associated > Plants > Roots > Rhizosphere > Soil ...
CAACTTCAGGAATTCGTCCTTCCCGGGCCGCTTGAAATCCTCTTTTCGGCTAACGCTCTCGATATGAAGTAAGCGGTCGATTGACCACACCCTTGCCTGATGGCGCGAATTAGGCCGCGGTGTTTTCGGTACGCTGGCCCCGCTTCCATGGCAACAGCGCCTCGTAATCGTCGGCGCTTCGCGCGTAGGGCAATGCCTTGAACAACTCGGTCAGATAGCGGTAGGCGTCGACGCCGTTGGCTTTGCACGTCTGGACGAGCGAGTAGAGGTTGGCGCTCGCCTTCGCCCCGCCGGTCGTATCGGCGAACAGCCACGCACGGCGCCCTACCACGAATGGGCGAATCGCATTCTCGCAGGGGTTATGCCGACTCCTCGATTATGCCGCGTCATGAATCAACTTCCATAACGATTGGGCGGATCCCGGTTCCGCGTTGGTTGGATTGTCGGCATTATCAGAGAGCCTCTAGGAAGGCGAGCAACGGGTCTGGGGGCTTGTAGCGTGTTGGCGCGATGCCACTCGCTGTTGCGTGCGCGAGCGCGCGTTCCTTGAGTTGCATGTCAGCGTGCAAATAGATCTGAGTAGTCTCGGAGGATTCGTGACCGAGCCAGAGCGCGATCACGGATAGGTCTACGCCGTGATGCAACAAGCTCATCGCCGCCGCATGTCGAAGCGTGTGGGGTGTTACGGATTTTTTCTTCAGCGAGGGACACGAGAGACGCGCGATTTCAGCGTTGCGCGACACGAGTCGCTGAAGAGCATCGGCACTGAGATGACCGCCGCGCGAACTGGGGAAGACCGGATCACCGGGTTCGCCTGGTTGATACAACAGCCATCCTTTTAGGACGGCAATTACATCCGGTCGCAGCGGCGTGCATCTCATCTTTCTGCCTTTGCCAAGGCAACGAACGTGAGCGCCTGTGCCGAGCATCACATCCTGACGTCGGAGCGCGGTCAATTCGCTGTTGCGCAGACCCGTTTGAACCGCTACAAGAAGCAGTGTTCGATCGCGGTTGCCGATCCATGTTCGTACGTCAGGCGCCTCTACCAGAGCGGCGGCTTCGCTCTCAGTAAGGAACTCAACAGCGCCGTGTTCGCAACGTTTAGATGGAATAGCAAGAATGCGCTGACACTGCAGAAACAACGCTGGTTCGCTGACCGCGACGAACCGGAAGAAGGCATGCACCGCGGCAAGCCGCGTATTACGTGTCCGCACCGAATTGCCTCTGTCATGTTCGAGGTGCTGTAGGAATTTCTCGATCAACGACACGTCGAAGTCTTCGATTCGCAGCTTTGACGGCGCGCGCCCGATATGCTTCGTGGCGAACGCTAGCAGCAGCCGGAACGTGTCACGGTAACTTGCCACCGTATGCGAACTCAGACCTTGCTGCTCGAGCAGGCGTTGGGTAAAGAACCTTTGAACGAGGGAGGGAAGACTGGCGGCGCTCACGGCCGTTCTCCCGGACAATTCTTGTTGAGATAGCCTGCAGCGAGTTCAAGTAACTCAGGAACCGCTTCGATGTACCAGTACGTAAGACCGATGTTGACATGCCCGAGGTAGGTGGCAAGTTTCGGCAATTCCCGACTGACGTCCAAACCGGCGCGATACCACTCGACCAGCCTTCCAGTCGCGAAGCTATGCCGGAAGTCCTGGAGGCGCGGGCCGTAACCATCGCGCCCATCCTCCGTCGCCAGTCGCAAGCCAATGGCACGCGACATTCTGACGAACATGCTTCGCGCACTGCAGGCCTTCAGTCGGTTGCCGCGCTCACTGACCAGAAACGCCTCGCTCAATCGTAAAGGACAGAGTTGATCGCGTTTCTGGGCATAATGTTCGAGTGCCGCCCGGGTCGACTCTGCTACAGGAACAAAGCGCGACTTGCCGAACTTCGATTCCCGGATGGAGAGTATCCCGCTAACGAGGTCAACGTCAGACCGGTCGAGTCGAAGCGCTTCGCCTGGCCTGAGGCCGGTTGCTACAAGCAGACCGATGAGCGTCGAATAGGTCAGTGCTCGCATGCCGGTGCGGGAGCGCAGTTGGGCGGCCTGAGTCATAAGCAAGGCAATCTCATGCTCAGTGTACATATGCGGGGCATTGCGCCGTCTGCGGGCGCTCAGGAGTCCTGCGGGTGGAACTTGGTTTCGACTGTCAATGACGTTCATCCATCTGGCGAATCCTCTCACTTGAGAGAGGCGCCGCCCCCAGGTAGCGCGTTCGACGAGTACGGGCGTCGTCGCCCAGCGCAGAGCCAGATCGGTTGTAATGAACTCGGCACCTTCGCGTTCCAGCAGATCAACGAAATGACCGAGTGCCAATGCAGGCTCATAGAATGACGCCCCGAGAGCACGACGGACTGCCACGTACCGGACGAGAGACTCGCGGAGCGCAGTCATATTGCACCTCCCGCCGTGGGCCACGAACGCGCGACCCCGCGCAGATCCTCAAACGCGATCTTTGCGTAGATCGCGGTACTGTCCTGTGAGCGATGCCGCAAGACTTCGGCTATTTCCGCCATCGACGCACCGTGACGAATCATCGCCGTCGCCAGACCGTGACGGAACAGATGTGCGGCGCCCCGGCACGCGGGGCGGAAACCGGCACGTGCGAAGGCCTGACAAACAATCTTGCCAATCCCCGCCGGCCCCGCCAAACCAACCCGAGGTGCCAATCTGCGAAGGAAGACGCGCCGCGATGCACTCGCTCCGCGACCATCGCGGAGATATGTTGCAATTGCTTCTCCGACCTCCGATGGCAGCGGGACGTGCTCGACCATCTGCCCCTTGCCATGAACGACGAGTTCCCCCGAACGCCAGCGAATGTCGTCGAGCTCGATTGCGACGATTTCTCCGGCACGTAAGCCGAGCCGCGCCAACAGCAGGAGGATTGCATAGTCACGGCGCCCAGTCGGAGTCGACCGGTCTGCAGATGCAATAAGAGCCTCTTGCTGCTCTGGCGTGAGGAACGTCGGCACAGTCGACTGTCGCCACTTGCGAACCGAGGGCACTGACTCATACAGGTCTCGGGCCGTATCGCCACGCAGAAAGAGGAAATGGCAGAACGAGCGAAGCGCAACTGCCATCAGCCGCGTGTACTCCGCCGATCGACCTTTGCTGCGGGCAAGAAGATAATTCCGGATCGTTACCGCGTCAAATGCATCTGGCAATAAACTTCCATCGCCGGTCGAGTGGCTGTCGAGAAAGTCGCGAATGAACGGGCCGTAGACGAGCAGAGAGTTCTTCGCGAGTCCACGATCCTCCCTCAAATGGTCCAGGTATCGGCGATAAATCTGCGCGATCGCGGACTGGCCGCCCAATGTCGGCGAACACACAATGGCTTCCGCGCGCAGATAGGCGAGAAACTGCGGTAATGTGGGACGCGCACGCTGGACGCGGTCTCGTGATGCGTCCATCATGCGCTTCATAAAACGAGCCGTGACAGACTCATCGAGCTCAATCAGGTCGATGTTCCTGTTCTTCATCCACTCAGAGAACGCACGCAGGACGCTTCGTTTCTTGCGAAGCGATACCTCGGAGTAGTGTGCCGTCCGTAGACGATCAAGAAATGCATCGATGTGATGTGCCGGCAGCCCACCGGATTCGCTGACTGTGCGTGTCGCGTTCATCTGATCTCTCCTGGCCAGCGCCATAGCCAGCCTGAGAAATCATACGTTTATGCCGACACAGCGATCACGAAAGGCCATACTCACCGCCGCGCGCATGCATGACGCGGCATAATCGAGGAGTCGGCATAACCCCTGTCATGCCGCTAGCGGCATGACAGGGGTTATTGTCGATCGGCCACGTTTCGTTTTCGACGTAGCGGTTCAGCTTCGGCCATTGTCCGGCGAGGTAATTCAGGGCCTTGCCTAGCAGTCCGCTGGGTGCCGTCGTCGCCAGATATTCATCGAGCAACGCCTTGATTCGCGCAAGCACCGCACGGCTGTAGCGCCGGCGAAGGCGAGCCCGGCGATGCGGCTTCTTATCTGCGTGCGACTCCGCCGCGTACAGCTTGCCGATCAGCGTGATGAACTGCGTGCTCGGTTGATGAGGGCCGCGTGCCTTCTTAGGCAATACGTCCTCAGCTTCCACGAAGTACCGCCTGGCATGCACCCAACATCCAAGGTGTACGAGGCCATTGGCATCGGCGATCGCGTTGTACGGCTCGTAGCCGTCCGTCATAAACACGGCGCCACGGCGAATGCCGGCCCACAGATCGCTGCCGTGTTGTTTGCCGCGCCCCGGCGCGTAGCCAAACAATCTCACCGGTGGCCCGCTGCCGTTCATCTGCACCCACATATAGCTCTTGGTTTGTGGCGCTCTTCCTGGCTCCTTGAGAACCTGTACCGTCGTTTCGTCGGCGAACACGATGTCGCTATCGAGCAGATGATCACGCATCAGGTTGATTACCGGCTGCACGGCTTCGCCCACTCGCACCACGCTCGCGGCCAGCGTATTGCGCGAGATGTCGCCTCCGAAGCGCTTGAGCAACGCGGCGATGCGATACAGCGGCAAACCATCCATATATTTGGAAACCACGAACCACGCCAGTGCGGCTTCTGTGAACAGGCCCTTCGGGATGACGCGCGAGCGTGCCGGCGTCACCTTCAGGCTCTCGTCGCAGCGCGGGCATGCGTACTTCACGCGTTCATGGCGGATCACCCGCACCTGTTGCGGGATGATGTCCAGTTGCTCGCTCACTTCCACGCCGATTTCGACGAGCACCGAGCCGTCGTGAGGGCACACGCGCTCCGATTCCGGCAGTTCATAGCGAACGACTTCACGCGGCAAGGCCGGATCGAGAGGTTTGCGCCCGGGCTTCTTCCGCGCGTGGCCGGCTACCTGCGTTGGAGATTCGTCTTCCTCTTGCGCCGGCAGTGTGGCTGCCGTCGGCGCCAACGCTTCCGCCTCGTTCAAGAACAAGTCGCGTTGATCCGCACTGCGGGCCTCGCTCTTCGCGCCAAACAGCCGCCGCTCATAGGCTTTGAGCTGCTCCTTGAGCAAATCGCGTTCGACCTTCGTCACGCGCAACTCGCCACGCAGTGCATCGCGCTCGGCGATGAGCGCGGCCAGTTCTTCGGCGGTAATCGAGGCAGGTTGCGGGGCGCGAGTCATCCCGTAACCATAGCGGGTTTCGTCTCGCCATAGGTTTACGTCACCGCGCCGATCACGACCTGTATGTTGCTCTCGTGCAACCATGCGCCGCTCCTAGTTGACACGCGCGTAGTGCCGCGCCGGATGTTTGCGCATGGCAGCCAGATCAATGCCGTCCAGTAGCCAGTGCAACTGCTCGACGCTCAGTTCGAGAATGTCGGCGGCCTCACGTGGCCATACGAAACGATCTGCTTCCAGCCGCTTCATCAAGAGCCAGAATCCGTTGCGCTCCCATAGCAGCAGTTTGATGCGATCGGCGCGCTTATTACGGAACACGTACACCGCTCGAGCGAATGGATCGAGACCTAGCGCTTGCTCGACCAAAGCCGCCAAGCCGGTAATGTTCTTGCGGAAGTCCACCGCGTCGCGATGCACGTAGACCTTCAACTCAGGGTCGAGCCGGAACATGGCAGCGCACCAGCGTCTCGATCATCGTCGACATCAACGCGAACTCGCGCTCGTTGCAATCGAGCTTGAGCGTCACCCCATTTGGCAGCTGCGCAACGAGCTGCGATGACGGCGTGAGGCCATCGCGTGATTGCCCAATCCCCATACGAGGCGATCGCCGACAAACGTCAGTTACTGAGGTCTCGATCTCACCGATCTGAACCACGGGCACAAATGCCGGAGCTTGGCTCTCGATCGCCTTGCTCGCCACAGCGCCGCTGCGCTCACGCTCGTAGTCTCTGATCCACTTGCGTAGCAGGTTCGCGTTCACGGCATGGTCCAGCGCCATCCTCGCAACCGACACGCCCGGTTGCATGCATGCCTGAACCAATTCCAGCTTGGCCTGAGGATCAAAACGCCTCCGCCGCCCGTCGCGTTCAAAGCCTGTCACCAGGCGTGACTTCATATCGTTGCTGTGCTCTGTCATTGCGTCCACTTCCTCGTTCAAGTGGACATAATCGTCGCCGGCCTAGCCTCGCAGGAAAAGGGCGTCGAGGACTGATCGCTTACGTTAAAACTCCAACTCTTTCGCGATGGCCTAAGCTCCCGGCACTCGACGCATGCAACCGAATACCGAATGCACGAATAGGAGAGAGCGATGAAACGTATCAGGAAAGCAGAAGCGGAAGCAGCGTGCAGCGAACCGGGCGACGACTGAGCGGCGTTGCTGTCTTCATTGCGCCACATCGTTGGCGGTAAACATGTTTTGACGGAGTTTTGACGGGCGACTACGCTACGCGTGCCTACCGAAAGGGCTTCCGTTTTGGAAATGGGCGCGCTGGCGGTGATCCGGCCAGGAACGCTTGTCGAGCAATGGAAGGTACTCGACGCTTGTATCGCTGCAAACGTCATCGTAATCGTCCAAGCATCGAACACGGGCCGTGCCGCGCTTGATCTGTGCCACCAGTTTCGCGATGGCCTCGGGCGTGTTCACGATCTCGCCCATATACCGCAGCTCGCCGGCCGTGTCGGCGACCGCCACGGCGATCGTTTCCTGATGTACATCCAGGCCCACGTACTTGCTAAACTTGTTCATGACCTGCCCCCTGAATGCGGCTCTGAGCCGCGGAGTAACCGACCTCAAGCTTAATCCGCGTACCTTGAGGTGCGGCAGGTCCATACATGATGTCTAGTTCCGCTCACCTTAACGTCATCTCCACAGTAAGCTGGTTCGTTGGTTCTCGGAAGCCGTAAAGTCTCTCAGGGTTATCTACAAGGATTTGATGGTGGGTCGAGGCGCATTCAGTCCATCGGTTCAGACTCGCAATGATATTTGACGGCTGCGGACCTGGCCTCATTGAGGTATGCGGCCAGTCGCTGCCCCAGACCAGACGATCCGGAGCAACATTGACCCAGTGTTGAGCCATGGCGTCCGTATCTGAAAAGGCGCCGGTCTCTCCGACGATTGAGTCGAGATAAGGTGCTGACAGCTTGAGCCACGCGCGGCCGGTAGTCAGCCATCGTTCGACAAGTCGTCTGGCAGGGTGCGATAGTCCAGAGTGCACCGGCAAGCGGGCCAGGTGGTCGAAAACGAACTCGGTAGGGATGCGATCCAGCAAATTGCTGTACTCGACGATCTGGGCGGCGGTCCAGTGAAGCTGTAGATGCCAGCCGAGTTCATGCACCCGGTGGCTCAAAGTCTCGACCATTTCGAAACTCGTGGGAGCATCATCGGGCGTGTAGAGCGTGAACCGGATGCCGCGGATGCCGCCGGCGTTAAGCGCATCAAGTTCGCCATCTGTGATGTCTGGCCGGATGGTCGCTATGCCGCGCGCCCGGTCGATGCCTAGCTGGCGTATAGCATCCAGAGTCACGGTGTTGTCTACATCGTAATTCCGCGGAGTGACAATCACTGTCCGGGTCGTGCCGAAACTCGGCTGAACCTGCCGATAGTCATCAACGGTTGTAGGCACGCCCGACATGTCATCGGCAGCAAGCGTCTGCTTGAACCTGGTGTCGAAGATATGGATGTGAGCGTCACATGCGTCGGCGGGGCCGTCGTCCTGAACCGGAGTTCGAGCGGCCTGTCTGTTCATGCCTGCCCCCGCTTTTCGAACACCTGCGTGAATGCTTCGACGGCGTGGCTAATATCGGCATCGTCAATATGCCGATGGGTCACGCACCGGATAACCTTTTCGCCCCACGGGCGCGTCAGTACACCGAATTCAGCTAGCGCTTTGACCCATTGATGGCTCGACATGCCGGTACCACCGACGTGTACCTGCACGATATTGGTTTGAGGTTCACCTGCGGCAAAGGGTACACCCAGGTCGTTCAGACGGGTGCTGAGCACGCGTGCCCTGGCGTGATCGTCGCGAAGTCGCTTGCTCATCGTTTGCAGGGCATCAAGGCCGGCGGCGGCCATGATGCCTGCCTGGCGCTGCGTGCCGCCGAGCATCTTGCGATATCCCTTTGCTGTCGCGATCGCCGCCTCGCTCGCCGCGAGCACCGCGCCAACTGGAGCGCTCAGGCCTTTGGAGAGACATAATGAAACGGATTCCGCATGTTGCGCAAGCGTAGCGGCTGTTACCTCGAGCGCGGCCGCTGCATTCATCAGGCGCGCTCCATCGATATGCACGGACACGCCGGCCCTCTGCGCAATCTCATGTACATCCTGCATATGCGTGAGCGGCAAAACAGCGCCACCGGCGTTGTTGTGCGACGTCTCCATCGCGATCAGGCCAACACCGATCCTGTATGATCCCGGCCGGACCGCCGCCTCGATCCGGTCCAGATCCATCGCGCCGGCCTTGCCTTCGATTGGCGTGTACGCAAGGCCAGCCAGCAACGAGCCGCCGCGCTCGGTGGCGAACATATGGGCGTTAGACTCGAGTAGTACCTGCTCGTGTCGTTGCGTGTGAGCGAGCGCCGCGAGAAGGTTCGCCATTGTGCACGTGGGCACATAGAGCCCGGCGTCCTTGCCTAGCATCGTCGCCACAGCCTCTTCGAGCGCCTGTACGGTCGGGTCGCCATCAAGGCCATCATCGCCGACTGGCGCCTCGCGCATGCACGCATACATTGCATCTGTCGGTCGGGTGACGGTATCGCTGCGCAGATCGGTCAGTTGCGCGTGACGCGCGTGACGGGAATCAAAAATGGGAAAGTCCAGCATGTTGGCTCGTTTGAAAGGCTAGTGATGGAGGATCTTCGACAGGAAATGGCGCGAGCGCTCGCTCCGTCCGACGGTGTCGCCAAAGAAGTCGTCCTTGGTGCAATCCTCGACGATGCGCCCGCTGTCCATGAATATGACGCGATCAGCGACGCGTTGCGCAAAACCCATTTCGTGGGTGACGACCATCATCGTCATGCCATCGCGGGCAAGATCGGTCATTACGTCGAGCACTTCGTTGATCATTTCGGGGTCCAGCGCCGAAGTGGGCTCGTCGAACAGCATTACTGCGGGATCCATAGCGAGCGCTCGAGCGATCGCGACGCGCTGTTGCTGTCCGCCCGAAAGCGCTGCAGGATATTTGTCCCGATGCGCCGCGAGACCGACCCGCTCGAGAAGCTGCATGGCCCGCTTCTGCGCCGTGCCGCGATCCCGTTTGAGTACGCGGGTTTGAGCAAGGCACAGGTTATCGAGGACGCTTAGATGCGGAAACAGTTCGAAACCCTGGAAGACCATGCCTGCGCGCGAGCGGATCTTGCCAAGATCGACGCGCGGTCCCGTGACTCCGATTCCGTCGATGTGGATTTCGCCTCGCTGGACAGTTTCGAGACCATTGACGGTTTTGATAAGCGTCGATTTTCCCGAACCGGACGGACCGCACACGACGACCACCTCGCCTACGGCCACCTGTGTGCTGCAGTCGGTCAGCACGCGAAAGGTACCGTACCACTTACTGATATTTTCAATCTGGATCATTTGGATACCTCGGCCGGATCAGTGCGCGTGCCGCGCGGTTTCGGAACGTTTGACGAAGCGCGATGCGCCGAAACAGATAACGAAATAGACGACTGCGGCGAACACATACATTTGCACGGTGCTGCCATCGCGAGCTGCGATCTCGGAAGCTGCGCCGAAGAAATCGGTCATCGAAAGCACATAAACGAGCGATGTGTCCTGGAACAGCGTAATCACGCGAGTCAACAACGCCGGCGTCATATTGCGCACCGCTTGAGGCAGCACTACCGTAATCATCGTCTGTCGATAAGTAAGGCCGAGCGCGAGACCCGCCTGCATCTGTCCCCTTGCAATGGAGACGATGCCGGCGCGCATGATCTCGCAAAAGTACGCCGACTCGAAAAGCGTGAACGTGATGACAGCGGAACGATAAGCACCAACCTCGACAGGCGTAGGCGAATGCATGATCCAGGCGCCGACGTAGGGCGCGAGGAAATAGAACCAGAAGATAACCAGCAGCAGCGGCACTGAGCGCATGCCGTTCACAAATAGCGTTGCAGGAACGGATAGCAGCCTGGACGGAGACATGCGACAGAGCGCGAGCAGCGTGCCGAGCATCAGGCCGAACACGGCAGCGAGTGCTGTGAGCGTCACGGAAAAAGTCAGGCCGACTTTCAGCAGATATGGCAACGAAGCGACAATCTCTTTCAGTCCGAGGAAGGTCATCGTGTCGCTCCTAAGATTGTCCGACTTCGGACAGTGGCAACGCGGAGGGTGCCTTGCGCGGGCTGGACGATGACGCGGCCAGCTTGCGTTCGACGAGCATCAATCCATAGACGACCACGCTGTTGATTGCGAAGTAGACGATCGTCGCGGCGCTGAACGCTTCGAAGGTGTGAAAACTGAACTCCTGCATTGATCGCGCCGCACCTGTCAGTTCAAGCAAGCCGATCGTCATCGCGACTGAGGAGTATTTGATCGTCGCCATGAGCTCAGAGGTGAGCGGCGGCACGACGACCCGAAATGCCTGCGGCAGGATCACGAAGCAGTACGCCTGGAAGCCGGACAGGCCGAGCGCGAGCGCCGCCTGCCGCTGGCCCGCGCGCAGCGACCGAATACCGGAGCGCAAGGTCTCCGCGATACGCGCAGTACCGTAGAAGCCGAGGCAGAGCAGCGCGGGAAAAAACTGGCCCCACGGTTGCTGGATCTGTTTGATCGCGGCGCCGAGTGGCTTGGGAAGCAACTCGGGCAGCACGAAATACCAGAGAAACATCTGCACCAGCAGAGGCACGTTGCGGAACAACTCGACATACGTTGCCGCAATAGCACGCGCGATCTTCGAATCGACCGTGCGCATTACGCCGATAATCGAGCCAAGGAGCAGTGCGATGACATAGGCGCTCACCGCGAGTGCGATGGTCCAGCATGCGCCTATCTGCAGCGTCTGCAGATAGGTATGGACACCGTCCGGCGACAGGTCGTTGAAACTGGTCCAGTTCCACTGATAGTTCATGACTGCGCAGCCTCGAAGTGTGGTTGCTTAGGTGGCTTACTGATAAGCCGCAGGATCGCCCGAATCGGAGGGATGCTCGATGGCACGTTTGAGTTCGGCGCTCATCGGATACTTCAGATTGATGCCATTTGGCGGCACCGGCGCGTTGAACCATTTGTCGTAGATCGTGTAGATCTGTCTGGACTTCATGAGGTCGAGCACTGCGCCGTCCACGGCCTTCTTGAAACGGGGATCGTCCTTGGGCTCGACGATGCCATAAGGCGCGAGGAGCATCGCCTTTGTGCCGATCACATAGTCCTGTGGCTGGTCTGCAGTTGCAACGAGACCGTAGGCGAGTCCGTCGTCCGTCGAGACGGCCATCGCGCGGCCGGTCTTGACTGCAATGAAAGAGGCGGCCGCGTCGTTGACTGGCAGCACCGAAATGTTCAGATGCTGTTCCGAGCTGATCTGCTGGATGACCTGCAGATCGAGGCCACCCGCAAGGCTCGTTACAGTCTTGCCGCTGAACGCAGCGGGCTTGTTCACGTCAAGCCCGCTGTCCTTCCGGGCCATGAGCACGACCTTCGCGACGTACGTGGTCGGCGCGAACGACACGAGCTTGTGGCGCTCGACCGTGTTCGTCGTGTTGCCGCATTCCAGATCGATTGTCCCATTCGCCAATAGCGGCAGACGCGTGGCCGACGTCACGGGCAGATAGCGGATTTTCAGATCGGCAAGGCCGAGCGTGCTCTTCAGACTTGCAGCTATACGTTGACATATTTCGACCGAGTAACCGACCGGCTGATGCGCATTGTCGAGATACGCGAAGGGCAGCGACGTGGTCGGATAGCCGAGAGTTATCGTGCCGGTTTCCTTGATCCGGTCCAGCCGGCTGGCGGTATCCGCGTAAGCTACGGTTGTCAGGCCAAGTCCTGCGTAAAAACCGGCGAGCGTCATCGCAGCGGTCAGAATAGAAGAAATTTTCATGTCCTTAGCGTCCCTCAATGATAATTTTTGACCGCGATTTCGAACCGCCGTGGTGCGATTCAAAACAACGGAACTTGCTGAACTACGAACAAATATGGGTCACCATTATGCTAAAGTCCAATGCGTCTCTCGCATCGATCGATACAAAAGTGATATGCAGAAGCTAAAGTTAGGATTTCGCCACATTGAGGCTTTCCGTGCTGTCATGTCGTCAAACTCGATGACCAGCGCCGCTCGCGCGATGCACACGTCGCAGCCGCAGGTGAGCCGCTTGATATCGCAGCTCGAAACGATCACGGCATTTCCGCTTTTCGAACGGAACGGTAGCAGGCTCACTCCAACCCAGGATGGATTGCGTTTCCATCGCGAAGTGGAGCGGACCTTCGCCGGGCTGGCGGAACTCGAGTCGGTGGCTGCCAATATCCGTTCGTTCAGCGCCGCGCGGCTGAGCATCGCCGCGATGCCGCGGCTGGCGGGCGATCTGCTCGTTAGGATCGTTGCAGAATTCCACTCTGCGCACCCGGATGTCCTAGTGTCAATTCACTCTGGCAACGCGGTGAATGTGGAGGAGTGGGTCCGTTCCGGTTTCTGCGATACAGGCTTGGCCCTGCTGACTGGGGATGCACCTCGCATCCGCCGTGAGACGATTGCGACCCTACGGTGCGTGGCGGTGCTGCCAAAGGGGCACCCGCTCTGCCGTCTGCGCAGGCTGAAGCCCGCGCACTTCGCAAATCAGCGATTCATAGCGCCCACCGGAGAAAGTGCGCTTAGATCCACGATTGACGATGTATTTGCGGCCGAGCATGTGCCGCGCCAGATCGTCGCCGAGGCGAGTCTTGGTTCATCAGTTTGCGCATTGGTGCGCACAGGTATGGGCATAAGTCTGGTAAACCCGCTAGCAGCGCGGGATGAAATTCTTAATGGAGGAATCGAAATTCGGCCGTTTGCGGTGAATATACCGAGCGAGGTTGCGCTGCTCTTCCCGCCCTACCAGACTCAGACTCGGCTGGTAAGTGCGTTTGCACAGATAGCGCGCCCGGTCATTCGCGAGGAAATGGGAGTGCTGAATAATATGTCGTTGTAGCCAGCGGATTCTCTGGAAACGCCGATGTCGGACGGCTGCTACGATTCGGCGATCCGAGCGGCCAACCATGTGGGGGTGAGCGTGGGACCCGGGTGGCAGGATGTCCTGGCGGCGATTTGTGAGGCGGCTTTCTTTGGCCACCCTGTGAGGAATTACGCGCTCCCGGCAGAACGACATAGCCGATTCAACTGCGACGCATGTAACCGATGTACAGCCGGAGGATCGACGTTGCCACTCGCGGAAGGCAACCGTCGATCATCGGATTCGTGATGGTACCGAGACGGGTGCACTGGATTGCTGAACTCGGTGCTGCGACGAAGTCGATTGCTCAATCGAAGCGGCCGACGTGGATGTCGACCGCTTCGGAGATCAACTTCTTCGGCACTTTTAAGTTTCGATTGCCTGCGCAAGCAACTCGGCAGTTGCGGCGGACAGGGTCCATCCGAGGTGCCCGTGTCCCGTATTGTAGAAAACGCCTGAGCGCTTGCCGCGTCCGACCCGCGGTAACATGCCTGGCAGCATCGGGCGCAGTCCTGCCCACGGGATTACGCGGGCGGTCGAGACTTGCGGAAACAAGCGGCGCGTCCATTCGACCAGCGGCGTCACACGGTCTGCTCGAATGTCACGGTTAAATCCGTTGATTTCAGCCGTGCCCGCCACGCGGAAGCGATCGACGCCGAGCCGGCTCGTGACGATCTTGGCCTTGTCGTCGAGCAGGCTGACCCAAGGCGCCGCGTGCTGACTCCGCTCGTCGTCCAGACAGACAGTGATGGAATAGCCCTTTATCGGATAGACATTCACGTAGTCTCCCAGCATGGCGGCGAATGCGCGGCTGCCGACGCCCGCGCACACGACGATCTGCTCGAAGACGTCGGCGTTCGGCTTACCGGCGTTCGCAGCGTCGATCGTGAAGAGCCCGTCACTGCCTTGTTGAATCGACTCGATTGACGTGTCGTAGCGGAACTCGACACCATGACGCACGCACGCTTCGGCAAGACCGCGGGTGAATTTGTGGATGTCGCCGGTCGAATCCGATGGGGTGAAAAAGCCGCCATGGAATTCGCCCTGCAACGCCGGTTCGATGACGCCGATCTCGTTCGCGCCGACCGCATACCGGTCGAGGCCGCCTTCACGCAGCAGCACGTTGACCTTCGCGGCGGCGTCGTAGTCCTTGCGGTCCCTATAGATATGCAGGATGCCGCGCCGCTCCAGGTCGAACTGGATGTTTTCGCGCTCTGCGATCGAACACAGGTGCTCCCGCGCCGCGAGCGCGAGGCGCACGGTCTCGACGGTGTTCGCACGGTAGTTCGGGATCTGGCGCAGAAATTCGCACATCCAGGAATACTTGTGCCATGAGGGCGTCGGGTTGAACAGCAGCGGGGCGTCGCGCGTAAGCATCCAGCGCAGACCCTTCAACACGGTGGCCGTGTGGTTCCAGACTTCGGCGTTGCTGACCGAGAGTTGTCCGCCGTTTGCGAACGACGTCTCCATTGCCGCATAGCGATGACGTTCATAGACGGTGACAGTGAAGCCGCGGCGGGCGAGGGCGTAAGCGGTCGTGACGCCAGTAATCCCGGCGCCGATGATGGCGATTCGTGACATAAGATGGTCCAGATTGAGTTGAGCATCCCGGTTGCCTGTGAACGCGCTGCGTTGCGCGAGTCGGCCTCCGGCGTTTGATGCCCCATCTGTCCCTGTACCTGAGAGTTTCGCCCGCCTATTAAAGGTCAGGCTCCCCTTCGGTGGACGCACGCAGCGCCACTCTCCAGATGTTCCGGCAGCCACAGTCCTTTTGCCTGAGAGTTTCCGGGGCGGTTGCTCCGTCGGCGTCGCTCACTGAACGATCTCTCCCGTGCTGCATGTGTGGAACCATGTGACGTTACATGACAACGCGGGGCGCTACAAGCACCCTATAATCTGTTTTCCCATTCGATAGGCAAGCGCCATGCACCGATCGTCTTTGGAGGCGAGACTGAAACATTAGGGAAACTGTCCGCGTTACGGACGTCCAGGTGAATACTCGCCAGCGCGTCCCGGTCCGGCCAATCCGCGGCAATAAAGCTTACTGAAAATAGGCTTACCAGTCGCCGCGGCTCCTTCAAGTCCGATCTCAGAACTTATGCCGTATGCCAACGCGTACATTCGTAGCGCGGTCCGAGTCGGAGGCCGTCAAACTATTAATCGCGGCGACCGCGTTCTGGTTTCGAGAATTCGTTCCGGAGGCCTTCTGGTAGACGCCGACGACGTAGACGTCAGTGCGCTTCGACAAGAAATAATCAGCTGCGAGGGCCCCCTGGAAGTAGTCCGACCCAGGGTTCTCAACTCTATTAACTCCAGCCACGCTGCTTCCTTTGGTGTAGTCGAAGGCCGCGCCGAGCAGCAGTGCAGGTGTTACCTGATATTTGAAGTTGAGTTCTGCGTTATTAAACGTCGCAGTTTCCCCTGCACGGAAGCTTGAGTTGCCATTTGCCCGCAAATTCATAAACTTAATATTCGAATACGTCGCTCCAACGGTCGCTGATCCGAATCTGTACGCGACGCCAGCACCTGCGACCTGATATGTGTTTGCGGAAAGAAAGCCGGCATAAATCGGATTTGATACCACTGACGCGGTTGAAGTAGTTGTATTATTTCCCATCAACCCACCGGCGTTTGAAGGCGTTCTGGCATTGAGGTAGCCGACTCCCAATGCAAGAGGTCCGTGGTTATACCCGGCGCCAAGCGACCAGATCTGATTTTGAGTAAATTGGCCAGCGACCCCGCCAAAGCTATATGTGCCGCCAAAAGACAGGCCCCCGAAGTTTGCGCTCGAAAACTTAACGGTATTATTCGATCTGAAGGCGTTATTGAAGTTGTCAATGTCACCCGCATGCGCGACGATATAACCGCCCCACTGGTCCGCGGCGCCGAGTGCTCCCACAAAATCGACGAGCGCGTCATACTGACGACCCAAGGTCGCGCTACCCCATCGAGTATTTGAAAGCCCGACATAGGCCTGCCGCCCAAACAGAAGTCCACCTTGACTGAATTTTCCGGAAGTCGCGTCGAAACCGCTCTCGACGTTGAAAAGTGCTTTCAGGCCGCCACCGAGGTCTTCTGAGCCGCGCAGACCGAATCTACTACCGGACAACACGCCCGACGACATGTTAAACAACGGATTTCCTCCCGAATTGGAATTGTAGTTTATGCCTTCGTCCACTATGCCGTATAACGTGACGGTGCTTTGTGCATGCGCAACGTTTGTTAGCGCGCCAATTGCGATTGCAAATAGTAATTTCTTCATTGAGGTATCTTAAAGTTAGAAAGGTTATTGATTCGTATAACTACGCATATCGCTCTTTGTTATTCCAAGGCGCGCAGCGTCCATCTCTGGCCCAAAGGTTATATGGACGTTACGAATGGTGGATTCCTACAATGAGGCAATCGGACGGGCTGCGATTCCTTGCCGCAAAAAAGGCGAAAGCCGGCCATACTCTGGCCAGCACCTGCACATATCTCGACCAGGACTTAGCCGGTTACATAGCCATAGTCGAGATCCTGTTTCACCAGGGACGGCTCACGGAGTTTTGGATCGCCAAAGCCTCCTCCTCCCGCTGAACGCAGCGTTAGCACCGCTCCGGGCATCAGAGTCGCGTTGGCGTCTTTGCTGCCTAAGGTGGCCGTGTTCCCGCCCTGCTCGATGGTGTAGTAATGCACTGCACCTGGTTGTCCGCCACGAAGACCGTACGGTGCAATGACTTCACCGTCTCCGGTAGGCGTGATGCGAGCTGGCGTGGTTCCCTCGTAGCGTATTGCATATACACCTCCCAGGCCGCCGCGGAATTGCCCCGTCCCTGCAGAGTCCGGGCGGAGCGAATAGACCTCGACGACAAATGGGTAAGCCGACTCTGTGCGCTCGACGCTCGGAGACGGTGCGCCGCCCGGGTTGTGAACGACGCCAATGTTGGACCAGCCGTCGCCGCCCTGGTGGGCTCCTGCACCGCCCCGGTTCGCGAAGCTGTGCCAGATGAATGAACGCCCGGCGCGGTCTGTTCCGCTGATGGCGACTCGAAATCTTCGGGCAAAGCCACAAACGACGCGGTGAGGCACAGCTTCGGCCATTGCATCCATCACTGCTTCAATGATGACGCTTGCGGTCAGGGTCGTGCACGCAGCCACCGCTGCGGGAGGCTTAGGATCGACGAAACTTCCCTTGCGGGTCTTGACGCAGACAGCTCTGGAGCTACCGTCATTGAGAGATTCCCGCGCCTCGCTGAGATACATGAACGCAACATTGACTGCGGCAATGGTATTTGCCAAAGGGCTGTTGATGAAGTTACCGAACTGGTCCTGACATTCGCTGAAATCCACGACAGCGGACGTTCCATCAAGAGTCACTGTTACTTTAATTGGCACCGGGTCATCGTTCGGCGTGAACGGGTCGAGACAGCTAACTCCTTCGAATGTACCTCGCTTCCATTCGCCGAACTGTCGGCGCATGGAGCGTTCGCCCGCGTTCAGGATTTCGGTGCAGACTGCCTCCATTGTCGTCCGACCGTAGCGCGCATAAAGCTGGCTCGCTCGTGCAGCACCTCGCTGTACGGACGCCAGTTGGGCCATCATGTCGCCACGCATGTCGTCAGGGGTGCGGGAGTTGACGCAAAGCATGCGCACGAAATCAGTCCGAAGTTTCCCGCCACTTGCAATTTTTGTTGGCGGGATCCGAAGCCCTTCCTGCCAGATTTCCGTTGCTGAAGGGCTGTAACCGCCAGGAGAGATCCCGCCAATATCGCCCTGGTGCGCCCGGTTCGCGATCCACATCGTCAGCACGCCGTCGACAAAGACCGGTGCTGCAAGTGTGACGTCAGGTAAATGGCTTCCACCGAAATATGGGTCGTTGCAGACGATAACGTCGCCGTTGCGAACGTCCCCGTCGAAAGCCTCAATCATTGCCTGTACGGCGAATGACAGCGCACCCATGTGGATTGGCACCCTCTCGGCTTGGGCGAGGACTTCGCCTTTTCCGCTAAGCACTGCGGAAGAGAAATCGCGCGACTGATTGAGAATCGGTGAAAAACTGGTCTGGGTCATCACTTCCACGACCTCTTCGGCGACAGAGATCAGTTTGTGTCGCACGACCGAGAGAGTCAGCGGGTCAACCGTATTTGAGTTTGCATCCATTAGGAGCGACCTCCCTTTGCTGTTTGTTTGATCACAAGGCTGCCGAGACGATCCACGCTTGCAACCACGAAAGGCGGCACAAGGATTGCCGTTGTAGCGGACTCGATAATTGCCGGTCCGGGGATTTCTGTGCCGACCAGGAGTTCGTCAAACCAATGAGCGGACACGGTAGACCAACCGTCCATGAAGATCGCGCGCGTTTCTGAAAAGCCGCCCGGACGTGGCAGACTGTTTCCCGCACTCCCTCCCTCGTTCAGCCGATTGTTCTGACCAACGACACCATAGGCGGACACCCGGCACACGTCGATGAACGGCTCCTCGTCAGCATGGATGTGGCCAAAGTACTGCTGATATCGCTGACTGAAAGATTGACGGATCAATTTGGCAAGGTCCGCGTCGGCTACGTCAGCAGGAATCGCAACTTCAAGGGTTGAGCTCTGGCGTTTGTAGCGGCAGTCTACGAAAAGCGTGAGGCGAGACCGTTCGGGCCCAAAGCCACATGCCTCAAGACGTCTGGCGGCAAGATCTTTCAGCCTATCCAGGGCAGCCAGGACCCTGGGGATGGCATTGGCGCCGAGCTGCGCTCCGATCGGAAGCTGCTCGTCGAGGCGCACGTCGGCTGAGAGAAAACCCAAAGCGGAAAAAACAGACGCCTCGCGGGGAATTACCACCCGACCGATGGACAGTTCATTGGCAACTGAAGCTGCGTGAACACCTCCGGCTCCTCCAAACGACAGGAGTGTCATATCACGGGGATCCATTCCTTTTTTAAGCGTGGCTGTTCGTACTGACTCTGCGATGCGCACGTTGGCAAGCGCATGAATCGCCAAAGCCGTTCGCTCGATGCTCAGCTTCAACGGCTTGGCGAGTGTCTCGACCGCCGAGCGAGCGCGTTCCATGCTCAGCCCCATCCGGCCACCGAGGAAAGTTTTTGGTGAGAGCAGGCCCAGCACAAGGTTCGCGTCTGTGAGCGTTGGGAGGGTGCCTCCTCGTGCATAGCAGGCCGGTCCAGGATCGGCTCCAGCGCTTTGGGGACCAAGCGTCATGATGCCGCCAGAATCGAGCCGCGCGATACTCCCGCCACCGAGCGGCACGACGCTGATGTCGATCGAAGGCACTGCTATTTTCAATTCTTCGTGCTCAGTTTTGCGGCGCTCGAGCGGCATACCGGACTCGATCAGCGAGATGTCCGTTGTGGTACCCCCGGTGTCATATGTGACAACCAGTGGAGCGTCCATTAAGCGAGCGTACAAGGCGCTAGCCATCGCTCCCCCCGCAGGTCCGCTGGTCACGCATCCAACTGCGTAAGCTCCGGCCTGGTCGATCGGCAGGAGACCGCCCGTCGACTGCATGATCATGATCGGAAACGTGGCTCCTGCCTCGCGCATGCGATTCTCAAATCGGCTGAAATAGCCGTTAAGCCGCGGGCCCACATAGGCGTTGACCGCTGCCGTTGAGAACCGGTCGTATTCTCCTTCGGAGTTCAGGATCTCGTGCGACAGAACCGTGTACACGCGCCAGCCCGTACCTTCCAATAATTCGCGCACCCGAAGTTCGTGGGCAGGATTAACGTGCGCGTGCAGGAAACCAACCACCACTGCCTCGACATCGCGGTTTCGTAGGTGTGAAAGCGCCTTGAGCACGGCGTCCTCGTCCAGGCGGGTCTGGACGGTGCCGTCGAATCGGACACGCTCGGCGACTTCGATCCGGTCGGGTCGAGCAACGAGCGGTTGCGGATACTCCGCGTGGAGGTCATAGCGACTCGCTTTTGTCCCGTCCCGAAGCTCAAGTAGATCCCTGAAGCCAGCAGTGGTAATCATACCGACGCGCGCTCCCCGCCGTTCCGCGAGGCAGTTCGTCGCGACAGTCGTGCCGTGAATCAGCAACTCCGTCTGCGCCAGAAGTTCTCCCAGGGTCTTTTGCAGGCGGCCCGCCAGTAGCTCCAGGCCGTCCAGCACGCCCTGACTGGGATCTCGTGGAGTTGACAAGGACTTGACGGTCGTAATACTGCCGCGCTCGTCGACTCCTACCGCGTCGGTGAAGGTCCCTCCGATATCTATTCCAATACGCATCTGACGTTCTCCGTTCCATTGAAACTCGGTGCATGTTCCATGCAACATTGCATACGATAAAGGACGGTACGCCGAGAAAAAGCCACCGTCAAGTGCGCGTGTTAGGCGGATTGTCCTTGTGATGCTAATGGTTGGTGGGGCGGATCTGGAAAATATCTATTGCGCTAAAAAATCATGTCGTATACGTTGTTAAGCTGCAACGTATGCAAAGATAAATGCGAGGAAGTCGATATGAGGAATGAGCTGCATCAGAACGGCGCGCCTGCGTGCTACGCGCGGCCGAACCGTTTCGAGATCAATCTGGATGCGGTGGCGGCCTGCACCGAGCAGATCCGCCTTCGATTGGGCGAGGACGTTCAGTTTTTTGCAACGCTCAAATCCAATGGCTACGGCTATGGGGTGCTGCCGGTCGCACATACCGTTCTGACGAGCGGGGCCGACGCTTTGTCGTTGGCGAGTCTGGAGGACGCGATCGCTCTTCGGCAGTCAGGAATACGGGTACCGATTCTTGTCTACGCGGGGGTGCTTCCAAGCCGAGAGGTGCTCAGGGCGTTTCAGGAATATGACTTGATCCCGACCGTCCATAACCAGGTAGTCTTCAATGAGTTTTTGAGGTTCGCGACGAAACCTCTGGAGGTCGCGGTCAAGGTCGATCTCGGCTCTGAGCGTATTGGCGTGCCGTTCTCTGCTGCCGAGGAGTTCATTCGTAACGTCCACTCCAACCCCATGTTCAAGGTCATTGTCGTTAATAGCCATCCTAACGTGAGAGGAGGGGCTCATTCGCGGGAGTTTCTTAACAAGCAGTACAGGGAAATGACATCCTTGCGGCAAAGTCTTGCTGACCTGTCGCCCCAGATCAAATGGTTTCCGATTGCAAGTTCCAAAGTCCTGAGAATGATGGGTGCCTCGATGCGCTCCAACGCAGCAGACCCGGGCGCCGCACTATTCGATCCGCTCGAGCCCGATGAAGACAGTCCGCATCCCTTCCATGCGCTCAAGAGCCGCATCATTGAAATCCGAACTGTTGAGGAGGTTCCTTTCCCGGAAGAGGTGGTCTTCGACATTCGTAAAGGCATGCGGGTCGGTGTCCTTCCTGTCGGATATAGCGACAACATACATCGAGTGAATGCTGGATGCGTTCTGGTAGCGGGGCGGCGGGTGCCGATCCTGGAACCTGCGTCGCTTGAATATGTGCGTATTGACCTCTCTGAGGTACCGGAAGCACTGGTGGGCGATGAGGTGGTAATTGTGGGACAACAGGGAAGCGCGCGTATAAGCCCGCAGGAAGTAATGCGCGTACAGGGCGCTGCCCGTGTCGTGGACCTGGCAATGGATGTCGGGCAGTTTATTCCGCGGGTTTACTTGTCGTCAGCCGATCAGGCTTAACGAACCGCCCTTTGGTGAGCAAACAGTCGATGAAAAAGGATAATTCATTATGAGTGACACTACTGCTGTCAAAGCCGCTCCCCGGAGGGAGCGCCCGCTTGCGAGAACCGTCGTGACCGCCATGATCGGGCAGGCTCTTGAGTGGTATGACTTTTACCTCTACGGTACCGCTGCCGTGCTGGTGTTCGGTCAAGCATTCTTTCCTATTTCCCACAATCCGCTCATTGGAATCATCGCATCGTTCGGAGGCTTCACGTTGGGCTTCGTTGCCAGACCGGTCGGTGCCATCCTTTGCGGGCACCTTGGAGATCGCATAGGGCGGAAGAAGGTGCTCACCCTTACGTTGTTCACCATGGGGGTAGCCACATTCCTCATGGGCGTCCTGCCTACTTACCAAACCATCGGTCTGGCCGCACCGGTACTGCTCGTCCTGCTGCGGATCATGCAGGGTCTCGCTGCCGGTGGTGAGACGACGGGCAGTGTATTGATGATTGCGGAGAGCGCTGGATCAGAGCGCCGAGCGTTCTTTTCATCATTCAGTCCTGCGGGAGCCGCGCTGGGCTTTCTCCTGTCTTCTGCCGCATTTCTTCTGGTTCAGTCACTGCCACACGACGATTTTATGGCGTGGGGTTGGCGCCTGCCGTTCCTTGCGAGCTTTCTCATCGTTCTATTGGGCGTCTACATGCGCCTGAAGCTTGCGGAAACGGCAGAGTTTCAAAAGGCAGCCACGACTGGGAAAACCGTGCGGGCTCCGCTCCTCGAGGTTTTTCGCCACCATCCCAAACCTTTTTTGCAGGTCATGGGCCTCCGCCTTGGTGAGGGCTCTGCGTCCTATCTGCTCTTAGTTTTTTCGCTCGTGTACGGGAGATATCTCCACATATCGAATGGCGTTATGCTGGCGATCATGACCGGGGCCATGGCGCTTCTCATACCCTCGATTCTGTTCTTCGGAGATCTTTCCGACCGCCTGGGGCGCCGCACGATTTACCGGTTTGGCTCGATCGGAATTATCGTTGTCGCGTTTCCGTTTTTCTGGCTCATGCGCACGACCGAACCTTGGGCGATCGCGCTGGGCTTTTTTCTTGCGATTGTTGTCGTGTACGGTGCACTCCAAGGCTCGCAGCCCGCGCTTTTTAGCGAACTGTTCTCGTCGGCGAGTGTTCGGTATTCAGGTCTGGGCACTGCGCGGGAGCTTGCCTCGGTGATCGGGGGAGGTATTGCTCCGGGGGTTGCGACGGCGCTTCTGTCGTACTACCAAAGTATCTGGCCCGTTTCGATCTACCTCGCAGGGATGGGCTTGATTACTACGATCACCATATTCCTGACGCCCGAAACTCATCCCGCTAAACGCTAGCCGATATCGACTGAGACCATGATGCAAGCAGGAACGAAATTGAACGACGCGTCATTGGAGCATCGGCTGGCGGAGATCGTTGCCAGTGTCCGATTTTCCGATCTGCCGTCCGAGCTGGTATCGACAATGCAGTTGTTTGCGTTGGATACGCTAGGTGTGATCGGTGGAGCTGCGCGTGCGCCTGGAATCTCCGAGTTGCTGCTTGCACTTGGCGACCTCGGAGCCACGGGTTGCGCAACGGTCCTTCTTGATGGCAGTCTTGCAAGTCCAGAAATGGCTGCCTTTGTCAATGCCGCCGCCGCGCATAGCCTCGATTTCGATGATCAGCACGACCCCGCTCGAATCCATGCGTTCTGCGTCGTGCTGCCAACCGTTCTGGCGACAGCCCAGGCCAAGAACCGGCTCCTTGTTCAGGCCTTTGGCTGCTCGCCGGCGCACCAGTCCGACGGATCGGATTCGCACCCGACTTTCCGACCTGTGACTGGACCGGATTTCTTGCGCGCCACTGCACTTGGCGTCGAAATTTTCAGTCGATTGGGTCTTGCTTGTCCAAGCCTGCTGAACACCGGATGGCATCCTACAACTTTGCTAGGCTGCATAGCGGGCGCCGCTTCGTCGAGCGCAGTGCTAGGGCTCGATACCGACGCCACCCATCATGCGATGGCTCTGGCCTACGCACAGGCGAGCGGGACTAACCAGCCAATACATGACGGCGCACTTGCGAAGCGGATCGGCCCGGGCTTTGCTGCGCGTTCGGCAGTCACCGCAGCGTTCCTGGCGAGGCGCGGAATTACTGGACCGACCCGGTATCTCACGGGCACCGCTGGGCTTTTCCAGCTCTACGGGAACAGCAATGTAAGGCCGAACAACCTCGACAATATCGGCCTCGACTGGGAAACCCTTCGGCTGAGCATGAAGCCCTTTCCATGCTGTCGCTGTACGCACACCGTTACGGAACTGGGCCAGAGCTTCCGGAGTGAGGGTTTGCGATCTGACGAGATAGAAAGCGGCGTTATCGAGTTGAGCGACACGAACGTACGGATCGTTGGCTCGAAATTCGACCAGAACCATCCGCAGCCTACGGTACACGCGCAATTCAATGCCGCTTACGCGTTCGCCAACGCGTTGGACCGCGGGGTCGTCGGCATCGGTGATTTTTCCGCTGAGTCGGTTAGACGGCCAGCCGTCGCGTGGGCTAGCAAGGTGAGCACAGTGCCTGCGGCGGACATGGATCCTTCTGCTGTGGCCCCTGCTCGTGTCCGGTTGCGGCTCAAGAACGGGAATGAACTCGTCAAAGTCCTTTGGACAATGAAGGGGTCTCCGGAAAACAGGCTGACGGTTGACGAGATCCGGGCCAAGTTTGCGGACTGTTTGCGCTACGGATTTGGGTCATCGGAAAGATCAATCGATGGCTTGATAAACCTGATCACGACGCTCGAGGGGTGCACTGATCTCGAAAAGGTCATTCACGCTTTCGCACGGGCAAGAAGTTCATAAACGCCGAGGCGGTGGGATACGTAATCCTCGCCGAGAAGTTGGCTATGGCGCTCTAGCGAGTGACCCAACTGAAACGCTCGATTATTTCAGTTAGCTCTTTCGTCACCTGCGAGCGATGCCTCCGGTGCGCCTCGAAAGCCGCCTCAACGTTTCCATCCGCGATTAATTGTACGAGTTCGCGATGCGCGCGGTTCGAAGTGACGGGACCTTGCCTCAATGGCAACGTCCAAGTCCTTGCCCTGTCCACCTGTTCGCGAAAGGCTAGTCCGGCAGTCGAGAGTCGCCTGTTCCCACAGAGCTCGAAAATTGACCGATGAAACTGTTCGTCAGCGCTGGCCCAAGCCTTCATGTCCTGCCTTTCCAACGCTGCATCCATCTTTTCTACGATCTTGTTCAGCGAGTTGACGCCCCTGTCTTTCGCCGCTCTAGCGGCGATCAACTCCACGGCTTGACATTCGAGCGCCGTCAGGACCTGGTAAATCTCGAGCATATCGGTCGCTGATACCGGCAATACCCTCATGCCGCGTCTCGGGACGTTCTGCACCAGGTGTTCTTTTTCCAGCCGAATTAGCGCTTCATGCACAGGCGTACGGCTCATATTGAGCAATTCAGCCAGATCGCCTTCGGTCGCCTGAAAGTTTGGGGCGAATTCGTTGCTTAGTATGCGACGTTTGATCTCGTCGTAAGCGGACTCCACCAATGATTTAGCGCGCTTACGCGTTGGTTGCGAAGTAATAAGCACGTTGGAATGCACGCCCGGAAAATAACGTATGCATCATTGTATCTCATCCGCCGCAGGCCTGGTTATCGGCGCACGACCACGACGCGACGTCACCTGGCGCTGGTCGCTCGGTATCGACACGACTGCTTCGCCTCGACGTTCCTGGTTCCATCTCCAGCCATGGCGCGGTGATTTATCGCATCTTCTTTGATCCCGTCTTTGGCCATGCTGTCGGCGGTCATAACATTCATTCAGACTGATTGCGTTCGCTGAGTCACAGTCGAAGCGGCCTTCCATGTGCCACAATCACGCGCTGCGCCGGGCCGCGAACACCCTCGGCGCCGGCCGCATCATGTCTCCATCACGGGAGAGCCCCATGCCGACGCTCTATTCCTACCCGGACCTGTTCGGGGTCGCCGACAACAATCCGTTTGGCCTGAAGGTCTATGCATTCATGCGCTTGTGCGGCCTCGACTTCGAGCACAGGCACATTCTCGATACGAAAGAGGCGCCGCGCGGACAGTTGCCGTATCTGGAAGACGGCGAGGAATCAATCGGTGATAGCGATGCAATCATCGCCTACCTGTAGCGAAAGTACGATCTACGCATCGACAGCGCGCTTTCCACGGGGCAAGCGAATCTCGACTTCCTGGTGCGGCGCACGCTCGACGACCTGTACTGGCCGATGAGCTTTTCGCGCTGGCGCGATGAGCGCTTTCGCCCGGCGTTTTGCAAGGCTTTCATGGCGGCGCACCCCGAAGTCACCGCGAGCGCCCTCGAGGCCGCGAGCGAGTACAACCGGCTGCGGTATCACTATCAGGGCATCGGCCGCTACGAGCCGGATCAGGTGTATGAGCGCGGCATCGGCGATTTGCACGTCGTGGCCGATCTGCTCGGCGACAGCGGCTTTGTCTTCGGGCCCGAGCCGACCACGGTCGATGCCGCGATCTACGGCTGCGTCGCGAACATCTATTACTATGACATTGATACGCCGTTGAAGCGCTACGTGCTGTCGCGGCCGAACCTCGTTCGGCATTGCAAGGCGATGCACGAGCGGGTCGTTACGCCAAACGAACCACATGGTAGCGACACTTAGAGGTCTGGATCGTCCGTCTTTACATCCGCTGTTAAAGGGGCACGACCGGAGCTGCCTGCCCAGCGATATAGTTTCTCCGGCAACGGGAGGTCTATGTTCGACAAGACGCTGCGTTTCGAGGGCGGACCGGACTGGC
>Ga0207667_10001879_pt1 | contig 26415 bp, 30 predicted proteins | sample KBSCornC52_FD_184301 | JGI IMG/M metagenome (GOLD analysis project Ga0207667, IMG submission 184301) | Corn rhizosphere microbial communities from Kellogg Biological Station, Michigan, USA - KBS Corn C5-2 (SPAdes) (version 2) | ecosystem: Host-associated > Plants > Roots > Rhizosphere > Soil ...
GCGCGGGAGCAGGGGCTGGATCGAGGGTACCGGCTGGTGATCAATACCGGGCCGGACGGCGGACAGACGGTGGAGCATCTGCATGTGCACCTGCTGGGCGGCCGGCACATGACATGGCCTCCGGGATAAGCGCTTAGGCGATAATGAGGGCGAGCGCGGCTGTCGATTTGCGCTCGGCGCGGAGGCAGAGCCGGTGGCACGAGAGACAGCTCGCGGAGTTGCGGCTGAGATCGAAGGTTCGATCCCGGCAGGCGTGCCGCTGTGCGTCGATCTGGATGGCACGCTGGTTAAATCCGACACCCTGGTGGATACGGTGGTGGTGCTGGCGCGACAACATCCGGAGAGGCTGCTGTCGCTTCCCGGATGGGTCACCCAGGGTAAGGCCGCGTTCAAGCGCAAAGTGACGGAAGTGGCGCAGATCGATGTGGTGCACCTGCCGTACAACCAACCCCTGCTCGAGTACCTGAGAGAGCAGTATGCGGCTGGCCGTGAGATCTATCTGGCAACCGGGGCGGATACGCTGCTCGCCGAACGCGTGGCCGCGCACCTGGGCATATTCCGCGGAGTGCTGGCGTCGGACGGGAGCACGAACCTGACCGGGGAGAATAAGCTGCAGGCGTTTCAGCAGCGGTTTCCGGAGGGCTTTTGCTACATCGGCAACTCAAGTCCGGATATGCCGCTGCTGACGCAGTGCGTGCATCCGATGGTGGCAAATCCGGATGAGCGGCTGCGGGCCGGAATGCGAGCAGCAGGGCTGGTTCCGGTACGCACGTTTCACGATTCTGCGGTGACGTGGACGGCATGGCTGAGGGCTATCCGGCTGCACCAGTGGGCGAAGAATGTTCTGATCTTTTTGCCGGTGCTGCTGGCGCATGTGCAAGCCGCAGGACTGCTGGTGGCCTCAGGCCTGGCGTTTCTGAGCTTCGGGATGGCGGCTTCGGCGACCTATATCGTCAATGACCTGCTGGATCTGGAGGCTGACCGGCATCACCCGCGGAAGCGGCGACGGCCATTCGCCTCGGGAGATCTGTCTCCGATTGCAGGGCTGATGACGGCGCTGGTGTTTGCGTGCGCGGCGGTGACTTTGGCGCTGTTGATTCCAGTGACGCTGACCTCGGTGTCACCGCAGATTACGCTGACGAAGCCGTACAGCTTTCTGGAGTGGCTGGCGCTATACGCAGTCACGACGACAGCGTACTCGCTGCGGCTGAAGCGCTCGGTGCTGGTGGATGTGATCGTGCTGTCGGGGCTGTACACGGTGCGTATTCTGGCGGGCTCGGCTGCGACTGGGGTGCCGGTGTCGCAGTGGCTTGCGGCGTTCAGCATCTTTTTCTTTCTGTCGCTCGCTTTTGTGAAGCGCTTCTCGGAGCTGGAGGCCTTGCGGCAGCGGCAGGGCGAAGCGGGAACGGAGCAGGCGAAGGGACGGGGCTACCGAGTCTCCGACCTGGAGCAACTGCGCAGCTTCGGGACCTCCAGCGGGTACGCCTCGGTGGTGGTGTTTTCGCTGTATATCGGCAACGAGGTATCGCATGGGCTGTATGCGCATTACATGCGGCTGTGGTTGCTGGTGCCGTTGCTGCTGTTGTGGCTGAGCCGGTTGTGGCTGAAGGCTTCGCGCAACGAGCTCCATGAAGATCCGGTGATCTACGCGATTACAGATGGCACGAGCCTGACGATGGGGCTGCTGGTTGCAGCAGTGGTGCTGTCGGCGTTGTAGATCGCGGCGGACTGAATGCTGCTGGACGCGGCACGATACACTGGAGAGCGACTGAGCCCAAATGTAATGAATGAGACTATTCCGGCACTCTCCGGCTTTGACGAGCAATCTCTGAATGCGGCGTTCGCCACGCTGGCGGATGAGGTGCGTGAGGAGTCCTCCAGCGGCATTGACGTCGAGGCGTTTCGGTTGCGATGGCTGGGACGGAAGCAGGGAAGACTGAAGCTGATCAGCGATGCGTGGCTGAAGTCCGCGCCAGCCGATGCGCGGAAGCCGCTGGGCATGCGCTTCAATGAGCTGAAGCAGCAGATTGAAGCGGCGCTGGAACGCGCGGCGGCGGCTCCGGCGAAACCGGCGGCCGAAGGCGTGGACATCACGTTGCCGGGAATCGTGCGCGCACCCGGTGTCGAGCACCCGCTGATTCACACGATGCACGAGATTGTGCGGGTGTTCCACCAACTCGGCTACTCAACCGCGCTGGGTCCCGAGGTTGAGAGCGACTTCTATAACTTCGAAGCATTGAATTTTCCGCCCAATCACCCGGCTCGGGATACGCAGGACACGCTGGTGGTTGCGGGACAGCAGTCAAAACCCTCTCGCGAGCGCCTGCTGATGCGCACGCACACATCGCCGGTGCAGATTCGCACCATGATTGAGCAGGATCCGCCGGTGCGCATTGTGGTGCCGGGTAAGGTTCATCGCAACGACGCAGCGGACGCGACCCATTCGCCGGTGTTTCACCAGGTGGAGGGGCTGTGCGTGGATACCAACGTCACCTTTTCTGACCTGAAGGGGACGCTTGGGCACGCGATGAAGGCGCTGTTCGGGGCGGATGTGAAGACGCGGTTTTTCCCGAGCTTCTTCCCATTCACGGAGCCCAGTGCGGATGTGCAGATCAGTTGCATCTCTGCGGAGGCGAGGGCTGCCGGAAGTGCAAGCACTCAGGGTGGATTGAGCTGCTGGGCTGCGGCATGGTGGACCCCGCGGTGTTCGCCAGCGTGGACGAGCAGCGCATCGCGATGGGAAAACCGCCCGCGTATGACTTTGCCAGGGTGAGCGGATTTGCGTTCGGCATGGGAGTGGAGCGGATTGCGATGATTCTGCATGGAGTCAGCGAGATCGGCCTGTTCTATTCCGGCGATATGCGATTCCTGGAGCAGTTCGCGTAGCCAGCTGATTGCGCTGCGCGAGTTGATGCCTGTGGTTTGCTAAACGAAGGAGTAATGGTGGGCAAACAGTTCGCATCGATCGAGGCGTATCACCGGGAATTCATTGACCGACAGCGGATCTTCTTCAATGCTTCGGCGTGTGCAGGGGGACGGGTGAATCTCTCGCCGCGGGATGTGGCTTCTTTACGAGTGCTGGGGCCGAACGCGGTCTTCTACCTTGACCTGACGGGAAGCGGAAATGAGACCGCAGCGCACCTGCTGGCCGATGGGCGCTTGACGCTGATGTTCTGCGCGTTCGAGGGGTCGCCGATGGTCCTGCGGTTGTATGGCAAGGGACGGGTGATCGCGAGGCTTTCGCAGGAGTACGAACGGCTGTTGACCGAACACTTTGGAGCCAGGGAAACGCCGGGCGCGCGGCAGATGATCTGGCTGGATGTGGATGGGGTGCAGACCTCCTGCGGGATGAATGTGCCGCTGTTCGACTATGCCGGTGAGCGCGATCAGCTGATCCGATGGGCGCAGAAGCAAGGGGAAGCCGGCCTGGAGGAGTACTGGAGCAGAAAGAACAGGCAGAGCATTGACGGCTTACCGACGCCTTTTGCCCAAGAACTTGTGCCCTGAGTGGAGCGGCTTCCCAAACCTTCAAGCATTTAGACTGTTAGCTGTTCGTCATGAAACTGCTCACCTCCTGGCTTCGCCAGTACCTGCCCACCCTTCGTGTGACCGATCGCCAATTGGCAGATGACCTGACGCTGCGCGGCATTGCCGTGGAAGGCGTGCACGATCTTAGACCCGACAAAGGCTCGCTGTTCGAGATGGACATTACCACCAACCGCGTAGACGCGATGAACCACTACGGAGTCGCGCGCGAAGCAGCAACAATCTATGACCTCAAGCTGGAGCCGCTGGATACGAATCTGCCGGCGGGGAGAGCGGGAGCACCGTTTCCGGTGCGCATTGAGGCCCCGGAGCTGTGCGGAAGATTCACGGCGCGGGTGCTGCGCGGGGTAAGGATTGCTCCTTCGGCCGGTCCGATCGCGGAGTCTTTCGCGCTGCTTGGGCTGAATCAGATCTCCAATGCTGTGGACACTTCCAATTATGTGCTGCACGGAATGGGACATCCGACGCACGCCTTCGATGTGGACAAGGTCGCAGGGGGAATCGTCGTGCGTCTGGCGCGCAAGGGCGAGCGGCTGAAGCTACTCGACGGGACCGAACGTGTGCTGGAAGCCGACGACCTGGTGATCGCCGATGAGGTGAAGGCGCTCTCGCTGGCAGGGGTGATGGGCGGCTGGGATTCGATGATTACGCCGGAGACGAAGAACATTCTGGTGGAGGCGGCGTGGTTCGATCCGGCGTCGATCCGGAGAAGTTCGCGCAGGCACCTGCTGCACACCGACGCCTCCCACAGATTCGAGCGCGGGGCCGACCTGAACGCGTGTGCGACGGCGAACGCGATGGTCTCGAGGCTCATCCTCGAGAGCGGTGGAGTGGTGGAGGGCGAGCTGACGGATGTTGTGATTCCGGAGGCGAAGGCTCGCACGGCCGAACGGCCGGCGGTTCTGCTTTCGATCGCGGAGGTACAGCGGCATCTTGGGCGGACGCTGGAGGACACGGCGGACGGCTCCGCACTGACGGCGGAGCGCGTGGAGCGGTATCTGACCTCGCTCGGTTGTGAGCTGACGCAGGGGGCGGGCAGAAGTTTTTCTGTCAGGCTGCCAAGCTGGCGGCTGGACCTGGAGCGCGAGATTGACCTGATCGAAGAGGTTGCGCGCGTGTACGGCTACAACCGGTTTGCGGACACCTTGCCGCCGGCGCTGCCGATCGACGCGCATCCGATTGCGGTAAAGGAAGCGGCGGTGCGAGCGCGCCTACTGGCGCTGGGCTACTCCGAGGCGATTTCAAGCAGCTTCGCCTCGAAGGGGGAGGGTGCGGAGTTTGCGCCGGCGCACGGCTCTGTCGCGCTGGAAAATCCGCTCTCCGACGAGGCCGGCATTCTGAGGCCATCGCTGGTTCCGGGCATGCTGGGCATGCTGGAGCACAACCTGAACCGCGACGTTCGCGAGGTACGGCTGTTCGAAAAGGGGACGATCTTCAGGGGTTCCCCAGTGGCGGTGAAAGAGCAAGAGAGTCTTGCGGTTGGGCTGACAGGAGCGGCACGCATGAGCAGCCTGCACAGCGCCACGGATGCCGGCATCTTCGAGCTAAAGGGAGTGATCGAGTCCGTGCTGAGGCTGTTTGCGGCCTCGGCAGAGGACTTGGGGTCGAGCGCCGCGGAGTCAGCCGCGTACTCGAATGCGGCGGCAGGCTGGGTCGAGCCGGGGCGGGGTGGTGTGGCGACGCTGGACGGGCGCGAGATAGCGCGCTTCGGGGAACTGGCCTCCGGGAAGCGGGATGCGAGAAAGCTGCGCCAGCCGGTGTTTGTGGCGGAGATCGACCTACAGGCGTTGTATGAACTGCCGCTACGACGGGTCGCCGCGCGCGAGATCTCGCGATATCAGGCGGTGGAGCGCGACTTCTCCTTTATTTTTGCCGACTCAGTACATTGGCAGACCATCGAACAGGCGGTGCGCGGGCTGGAAATCGCAGAGCTGACGCGACTGGCGCCGGTCGAGATCTTCCGGGATGTCAAGGCAGTTGCTGTCCCTGCCGGGCACTATGCCTTGCTGGTGCGATGCGTGTTCCAGTCCAGGGAAGCAACCCTGACCGAAGACGAGCTTTCCCGGTGGTCCTCTCAGGTGATGGAGGCGTTGACGAAGCTGGGCGGCGTACTGCGAAGCTGAAGATGACGCGGGATGCAGCTGGATAGGCGCTCGAGGAGCATTTCCACGCGGCAATCGGCACTATACTGCGTGTATGAGTTCCGGAATCAGCGTGGATGAATTTCAGGCGCTTGAGCAGAAGGTGCTGCGCGCCGTCGAGATCGTAAAGCGAGAGCGCGAGGCACGCGCTGCCGCGGAGGCGGAGGTTGCGAGCCTGCGGCAGAAGCTTGAGGAGCAGGCTTCACAGACCAAGGCCGAGGTGGAAGCGACTGAGGCGCGTGCGCAAGCAGCCGAGCGCGAGCGAACGGCGGCAGAGAGTCAGATTGCGGCGCTAACGCAGGATCGCGAGAACGTACGCCAGCGGGTCGAGAAGATGTTGCAGCAGATGGATGAGTTGCTGTAGCCGCGGAAAGGAGCGTGGGATGGTGGACAAGGAGACAGAGCCGACTGCTGCAGGGGCGGGCGAAGGCTCGGTAAGCGTCGATATTTATGACCAGTTCTACACGCTGCGCGGCACGGACTCCGAGCATATCGCGCGGCTCGCCGGTCTGGTGGACGAGAAGATGCGGGCGGTCGCTGCGCACGGGGCGACCGTGGATTCCCTGCGGGTGGCGGTGCTTGCTGCGCTGAACATCGCGGATGAGCTGATGCGGCTACGCGCCCGCTATGAGACTCTGGCCCGCAGCGTCGGACAGTCGGAGACCACGATGCGCTCGCGCGCGGGAACACTGGCGGGGATGCTGGATGAGGTCCTGGAGGATCGCCGCGCAGGGTAGCGGGAATCCTCAGGTTTCCTTACGGTAGAGCAGATCGCGGATTGCTTTCCGGCGGGCGGCGTTCGCTTCAGGATCGCGGGCATCGAGATCGGAGGCGGCCTGATCGTCCTCATCTTCGGTCACGCTGCACTTGGGGCAACGGTTGGCGAAGCCGGGTTTTCCTGGCTTCAGCTCGAACTCTTCTTCGCAAACAACGCAGGTTTTTATGGGGAAGGGCATTCTTAGTCTGTCTTTGGATGTTCTGCGCCGATATTCGACGCCAAATTATCTGGAGTAAGGAAATGCCCACGCGTCCGACATCGGAGCGTGGGCATTTCCGGCATTCACAGCATAAGACGGTTTGTCTTCTATAACGAGAGCAGGCGATCAAAGAAAGAGCGGTAACGGCGGAGTGCCTGGCGCAGATCTTCGGTATTCACGTCGTCTCCCTTGGACCATTGTTCTTCCAACTTTGCTCGCTCGTTCGAGAACTGCTCGGCAAGACGAGAGACGACGTTCGCAACCAGGCTGTCAGCCTGCTCGACTGCCTTGCGGGGCTCATCTACAAAGGAGGTTTGCGCCTGATTCCAGCGGGCGCGGAAGTTGTGCAGTTCATCTTCCGGGAATAACGGGCCGTTCTGCGCGACGCTGGAATCCGCGGAAGTGTTGTTCGCCCGCGCGTCGTTGCGTAGATCCGCGTTGGCCTGCATGTCATTGCGAGGAGCGGCGACGGCCTGCGTGTCCGGCGCGATCCGTTCCGGACGAGCTGGGTTGTCCGGCACAGCGACAGGGCCGCGATGGACCTCGCGAGGGGTGGGCCGCCGTGCGGCGATGTCGGCAGTTGTGAGGGTGTCGTCGTTACGAAGCGAGTCGCTCATGAGTTGCTCCTGCGGTGCGAGATTGTGGGACCTCAAGCAGTTCGTCGAACAGGGATCGCAGATAGACCATTGCTTTCCTAAGGTCCTCGGTGGAGGATTGGCCGGCGGCATGGCGCGCGGTCAGCTCACGTGCGGCGCGATAGTTCTGCACCAGGGTGGGATGGGTGACGGAGAGATCGGCTTCCCTCTGCTCTGCATCGGTCAGCGGATATCCGCGCGCGGCCATCACGGTGGTGACCAGCCTGTCCGCCTGGCTGACGGCGGTGGAGGGATCGTCCACGAACTGACGCTGGACGGCGGCCCACTCGCTGGCATAACGCTCCCGATCTGCCGGAGGAAGCGGGCGAAGCGAGAACTTCTTGACGCGCTCCTCGCGTTGCGCGAGCACGGCCTCCGCCTTGGCCGGAGTGCCCTGCATCTGCACGGTGCGGTCGTATTCCGGACCGAAGTGGCTGCGAAGATGTTCACTGCGACGACGCCGGGAGTAAAGAACGGCCGCAACAACCACTACGACCGCAATGGCGACAAGGACAATTACGATGGTTCGTGTATCCATGCGATTCGTACCTCAGCTCAGTGAGATGCGCATCACGCCCGTAGGGGCGGGCCGGGAACACACGAGTTTTTCGCAGCCTGAAAGGGCCGCGCAGGAGCCAATCGGGTAAGCGCCACCCGTGCCGAAACTTGCGGTATCGGGCGGGTCTGAATGCCTCCTGGCCCGCTCCGGGAGAGCGGGGCCAGGCATGCACCATTGCTGCCGATGATTACATCTTGACGGACTTTACCGTCAGCGCATCGCCCTTCACCTGGCCGTCCACGGTGACCTTATGGCCTGCGTGGTTAACCAAGGTGTCCGGATTGGTGATGGTGTAGACCTTCTCACCGACCACGAGCACAGGCTTTTCGCCACCCTTCATGCATTTTTGCGCGCAGGCGGCGTGGTCTGCACTGGCGACTTTGTGCGGGTCCTTGGCGCACATGGCGTCGGAGACCCAGCCGGTGAAGCTTTCGGCAAAGGCGCCGGTGGTTGCGAAGCTAAGGGAGAGCGCGGTGACGATAGCGAGCTTTTTCATAGGAAAAGCATCCTCCGTGATGATGCTGAGAAGTATAGCGAAGTTGAAGAAACTCGGCAGAGGAGGCGAACGCCCGGATCGGTGCATCGTATAGGGCGTGCGGATCATTCGACTTCTTTCTGTCCTGCTCCTGATGGGGGCTATGGGTGCTCCGGCCGAGGTGGTGGCCTCCCCGGCTTCGAGAGAGCAGGATACAAAGGCCCGGCAACCTGCCAACGCGCAGGTCCAGCAGGCCGCCGATGACGATCAATCGGAGACTAAGCGCCAGCCGATTCGCCCGGATGAGGTGCATGACCCCATTCTGTGGCACAATCCCGGGCGGATCGCTGACGAAGACCTGTTCTATGGGCAAGGAGGCGCGAAGGGCCAGCCTGAGCCGCCATTCCGGTTCCTGGACGAAGACCGCGACCAGAGCACGCCGAAGTTCGACGCCCGCGATGCTGCAGGGAAGAAGTGGCGGGTCAAACTGGGACAGGAGGCGCGGCCGGAGGTCGTGGTGTCCCGACTGCTCTGGGCCGTGGGGTATTTTGTGCAGGACGATTACGTGCTGCCCCAGGCCGATATCGCCGGAATCCATATGCACCGCGGTCGGAAGTACATCCGTGGGGAACACATCGCCGATGCGCGGTTTTCCCGAAAGCCGAGCGGCCAAAAGAAGATTGCGACCTGGCGCTGGAAACGTAACCCGTTTACCGGGACTCGAGAGCTGAATGGATTAAGAGTCATGATGGCGCTGGTCAACAGTTGGGATCTTAAAGATGAGAACAACTCTGTTTACAGCGATCGCAAAAGCGGCCACCAGATCTTTCTGGTGAGCGATACGGGAACAGCTTTCGGGCGAACCGGTCTTCACTTCACGAACGGGCCATCCAAAGACAATGTGAGGGCCTACGTCCACTCCAAATTCATCACACACAAGAGCAAATCCACCGTGGATTTTGCCACGCCGGCGCCGTCGTGGAGCCTGCTGGCGGAGACGCTGGGAATTGGCATGAAGCAGTTTCTGCGCCGCCAGGGCATGCTTTGGATAGGGCACGATATTCCACGGCAAGATGCGAGGTGGATTGGCGGGCTGTTGGGACAGCTCAGCCATCACCAGTTGCAGGATGCCTTCCGCGCGGGAGACTACCCGCCAGAGATTGCGGAGCAATTTGTGAGCACGGTCGAGGCCCGGATCCAGGCGCTAAACGATCTCTGAGCGGCGGCGGGCGGTCGCGGGAATGACTGTATCCGATTGCCTGCGGCGATGCAGCGTAATTGCAGTTGCCAGGAACCCCCCGCCCAATCCAAGCAGGAGGATCGTTGGCGGCTCCGGTGTTGGATTCAGCGCCTGGAAGGCGGCATTCGCGATCAAGGAATCGGCATAAGTGGTAGGGTGTTCGATATCCCAGTACAGAAATGTATTCGGGTCGCAACCAGGGGTCGCGTTGCAGGCCGCGGTCACGTTGGAGAAACCATAGGCAGCCGGGTTCGCAAGAATGTTGCCGAAGAGCGCGTTGACGTCGAGGCCGGTCACGTTCACGCCAAGCGCGCGAAGCATACCGAGACGGAGTGCCCACTCAGCGTCAAACGCGTTAGCGGCTGCGTTGGCCCCTGCGGCCAGCGCTGGGGATCCGCTGAGTGCCGGGGTATCGCCGATCATGGCGACGTTCAGCCACAGGAAGTTGTTGGCTCCGGCGCCGTGCAGTGCAAGGATCTGGGAGGCGATGTTATCGGCGGCCGCTACAGGATCGAGGTTATCGAAGATGTCGTTACTCCCGCCCCAGAAGGTGTAGAGCGCGGAGGAAGGCGCAGTGGGGTGAGAAGTAAGGAAGAGGCCGACCTGCGTGTTCATATTGCCGAGACCGCTGGCCGTGTCCGCACTGCCGACCGAGTAGTTGGTGCCGCCGAGAGGAGCGAGGAAGGGAAGCGGATCGGGTACGCCGACTTTGGCCGCGAACTGGTCGATCCAGAGGCCGGCCGGCCCAGAGCCCGACTGCGGATTGGTGAAATAGCCCACCGGAAATGGAATCAGGGGTACGGAGCGCGTGGCATACCCAGGCCCGGGGAAGACGCCAGACGTTGCAATGGAGGCGTTCCCGGCGTCGGAGAGGCTGTCGCCAAAGCTGAAAATATCGGAGTAAGACGCGGCAAATGTTGTGGCAGGTAAAGCCAATGTTGCCGCTGCGAGTACAAGGGGTGCAAGGCGCATCGCTTCATCCTCTGTTCGGGGTACTTTTTGTCGGGCCTGTAACTGTCGGGTTGGATGCCCGTTCGGGAGCTTTGGTGAACTTGATTTCTCTGCTGCATCTGCAACTGTGCAATTAAACTCACCTTTGCCCCCGGTTGGTGCATCTAATCAACTGAGATTGCTTGACTTGCCTCCAAGAAGCAGGACGGGGCTGTTGTGTACTGCCGGGACTGAGTGGGATTGCGAGAAAGGAATTTCTGCCATGGAGCAGGAGTCCCCGCAACTCGGGTTTGAAGAAGGGTACGTGACGGTGTCCGGGGCACGGGTCTTCTATTTGCACGCGGGCAGCGGACCTCCGATGCTTCTGATTCATGGGCTGGTCGGTTCCAGTGCGAACTGGCGGCAGATGATTCCGTCCCTTGCAGAGCATGCAAGCGTTTACGCAATCGATCTACTCAATATGGGGAGATCGCAGCATCTGGGCGGGTTGGACCCGCGGCTGCGTCCGACCGCACGTCGGATTGTCGGGGTAATGGATGCGCTGCATCTGAACCAGGCGGATGTGGTGGCGCACTCTCATGGTGGCGCAGTTGCGCTCATGCTCGCGGCGCTGTATCCGAAGCGCGTCCGCAGTCTGATTCTGTTTGCGCCTGCCAACCCGTTCAGCCACACCAGCGATCCGATGATCCGCCTGTATAGCACGCCGTGGGGCGGTCTGCTGGCCTGGACGTTGCCCTACCTGCCGGTGCACTGGCAGCGGCTTGTTCTGGGAAGGATGTATGGGGGAGCCGAGCGGGTCCTGGATCGCTGCCTGGAAGAGATTGTGCATTGCCTGAGGAATCCGGGAACGCTGCGCTACGTCCTGTGTATCCTGCGCTGCTGGTTTACAGAGATGTCCCGGCTGGGTTCCGCGCTGCAGCGGATACGGAGGAAGCGAATCCTGCTGGTCTGGGGCGAACACGATTACACTGTGAGCCTGCGCTCGGGGATGAAGCTCCATCGCAAGTTGCGAGCCTCCGACCTGGTAGTGGTCCCGGGTGCAGGGCACTCGGCCATTGAAGAGATGCCGGATCGGTGCAGCCAGGTTGTGGTCTCCTGGCTCTCACGGCAGCCCGTCGCAAGAGTGGCTCCGCAGAAGGACGTGTGCCGAGACCATGCGCCGAAGACCGCCCTGAATCCCTTGTCCCATTCAATGTGAGTCGCCGGCGGGCGACGGCCAGGCGATGCCAAGCGTCGTACAGGCGTGGCGATGGAGACCAAGCATCCTGAGATTCCCGAGCCGCTGATTGAAGCTGTGCGTCGGCGCGAGGTGATCTTGTTCGCGGGCGGCGGCATCTCCCAGAACCTGGGATTGCCTGACTTCAGGACCTTGATCCAGTATCTGGCCGAACAGCTTGGGATGAGCAGCGACGGATTGTCGCTGAACGATTACCCGGTGATCGCTGAGGCGTATGTGCAGTCCTCGGGCAAGCTGGGTGCATTGCGGAGCTGGATGGATACGACCTGGCATCCCTCGACCACCGAGGTTGCGCATTCCGACGTGCATAATCTGATCGTCGATCTGGACTTCAGCACAATCTATACGACCAACTATGACCGCTGGCTGGAGAAAGCGTACGAGGCACGGGGCAAAAGCTATCGCAAGATTACGAACGTCGGCGACCTGACGCATCCACTGGATGGCGCTACAGAGGTTATCAAGTTCCACGGAGATTTCGAAGATGACGCATCTCTGGTGTTGACCGAAGCGAATTACTTCAGGCGCATGAGCTTCGAGACGCCCCTGGACATCCGACTTCGTGCCGACAGCCTCGCCCGGCCGCTGCTGTTCGTGGGCTACAGCATGCATGACATGAATACTCGATACCTGCTGTTCCGTCTGCAGGAGCTGTGGCAGAGCTCGGATTGTATCGGGCGGCGGCCGGTCTCCTATGTGCTGATGACGCAGTCGCAGCCGGCGCAGGAGACGGTGTTGCGCAGCCGCGGAGTGGAGCCGCTGGTGTGGGAGGATGAGGATCCGGGGCGTGCGACGCGGCTGTTTCTGGAGCGGCTATTGCAGGCTGCCCGCGAGGGGCAGTGAGCGGGAACGGCCGCGGAGCCGATTAAGAGCCACTGCCACGATTGCGGCAAGAGTGCTGCTGTGGGCCTCCGAAGCGTATGGGCTGATGTATTGTTCGGATCATGGCGGATAAACCTCAGGACGATCCACGAATCTATTTCGCGGTAGAACGGACGCTGCTCGCCTGGCTGCGAACCGGGCTGGCGCTGATGGGCGTCGGGTTTGCGGTGGCGCGGTTTGCTCTCTTCCTGCGCCAGATGCAGGCCACGGCACACGAACCTATGCATCGCTTCAGCGTTTCGGTATGGTCCGGGGTGGCTCTGGTGATGCTTGGAGTCGCGGTAAATCTTGCAGCTATGGCGCGTCACGTTGATCTGACGCGAAAGCTCATGTCGGGGACGTGGCGGCCCGGGATCTCGACGCACGGAATTACGCTGGCAGCCATATTAGGGTTCATCGGGCTTGGGATGGCAGTTTACCTGGTGGTGGTCCGGTGAGATTCGGAATGCTGCGGGCGGGGCGTAGATTTCTGGAAGAAACGGCGTAATGCTGGCTCGTCAGGGGTGTGGCTGGTGTGAAAACATAGCTCCATATGGCTGATGGGGGAAGTGGGGCGGGGGCCGCGTTTCTATCGCGCGATTTTCGCCTGTACCAGACGGCTCGGCTGCTTGTGATTGTGGGGGCCGAAGCGCAGTCGGTCGCCGTGGCGTGGCAGGTGTATCAGATCACGCACTCAGCGCTCAAGCTGGGATTGACCGGGCTCGCTCTATTTGCGCCGGGGATCTTTTTCGTGCTGGGCGCGGGCCATGTGGCGGACCGCTACGACCGCCGCCGGATTATCCTCGCGTGCTATGGGCTGCAGGCGGTGTGTACAGTCGCCTTGCTCTGGATCGCTTTGCATCCCAGCCCAGACGTGCGGCCCATTTACGCCGTGCTGCTGGGGATCGGCCTGGGAAGGGCATTCAGTGGACCGGCTTCTTCGGCTTTGCTGCCGAGTCTTGTTCCGAAGCACCATTTTGTGAATGCGGTGACCTGGGGCGCGATCGTGTTCCAGACCGCAAACTTCGCCGGTCCGGCGGTGGGAGGATTGTTGTATACATTCCCGCTCCATGGGCTGGGAGTACGCTGGCAGGGAGCGGCTTCGGTATACGCCTTTACCTTGCTGACCCTGCTCGCTTTTCTTGTGCTGGTGGGCGCAATGCGGACCCAGGCGGTCAACGTTACGAAAAATGCGTTCAACGCCGAGACCATGCTGGCCGGGCTGAAGTACGTGTGGGAGATGAAGCTGCTGCTGGGATCAATTTCGCTCGACCTGTTTGCGGTACTGCTTGGAGGTGCGACAGCGCTGCTTCCCATTTTTGCAACCGATATCCTGCATGCGGGTCCGAGGGCGCTTGGCCTGCTACGTGCCATGCCCTCCTTGGGCGCATTGGGAGTCTCGATCTGGATGACGAGCCATCCGATTGAACGCAGCGCGGGGCGGAAGATGATGGTCTGCGTGGCTATATTTGGTATTGCGACGGTAATCTTCGGGGTCTCGCACTCCATATGGGTGAGCCTGATTGCACTGGTGGTCGTCGGTGCGAGCGATATGGTCAGTGTGGTGATCCGCGGCAGCATTCTGCAGCTTGCGACGCCGCCGGAGATGCGCGGCCGGGTGAGTGCGGTGAACTGGCTCTTCGTCGGCGCATCGAACGAGTTCGGCGAGTTTGAAAGCGGTGTAACGGCGCAGTGGTGGGGAGCGGTACGGGCCGTGGTAATTGGCGGCGTGGGATCGCTGATTGTGACGGCCGCCTCAGCCGTGCTGTTTCCGGATCTTCGTCGGGCGGATGCACTGACAGCAGAGTCGCTGATGCAATCTAATCTGCAGCAGAGTATTGCGGAGCCGGTGGAATGAGGCTGGAACGGAGAGCGAAGGCGAGATGACGTCAGCAAAGAAGGCGGCTGTGGTTTGCGTGGGGATTGGAGTTCTCGCGGTCGGCGGCGAGCTGGCCTATCTGCACTATGAACGAAATAAGCCGATGAAGGCTGCCAAGGTGGAGGAGCGAGGCCCCACCAATCCCGATTATCTGGTGTTCCTGAAGCAGAAGCGGCCATCCACCCCTGCGGACGTGAGGCAGCTGACCGGCGATACGCTCTGGGTTTCCGCGGGAGGCCAGATGGACTACTACCCTTCCAACGGGCGGCATGCGGACTACGGCAAGCCTGCGGGCACGCTCCTGGGTGCGGAGCCGATTGTGGTGAAAGGAGTCTTTGAGCAAAAGGCTCCCAAGGAGGCGACGTTCCGCATTCCGGCGGGAGATGGGCAGGAGCTGCTTGCGTTTACCAAGCCAAAGTCGGACGACCCGAACAAGGAGTACGCAGTTCCGGTGGGATATCGCGAGGGTAAGGACTACACCTTCAAGATGGACGAAATCTTCTTCTATGACGACCCGCACCAGCTGTACAAGCACTGGGGACCGGCGATCTGGAAGGCAATCGATTCGCATCAGGTGATTCTGGGGATGTCAGAGAGCCAGGTGCAGCTGGCGCTGGGACAGGTTTCCAAGAGCGTGAGTGAGGAGACCGGCAACCGGATGGTGGTCTTTTCGAACCTCGGACATCCCATGGCGGTGACATTTGTGCAGAACAAGGTGACGGCATTCCGGCCGGATCAGGGGTATTGAAGGCCGAGATAAAGAAGACGCCGGCGGGATGCGCGAGCCACTTCCCGTGCACATCTGCTCTCGCCAAGAGGGATTAATTTGAACCGAGGAGTCATCTATGCGCGTTCGCTTGCACGCAAACTCGGACTGATCCGAATCATTCATCGGTTCCGGTGTGCCGCGCCGTACGAACATCGTGTACATGAGGCGCTGATCCGTTCGATTCGGCCTGGGGACGTGGTTTGGGATGTTGGCGCAAACGTCGGGGTCTACACAGCGCTTTTCAGCCAGATCGTCGGGAGCGAAGGGGCGGTGGTGGCTTTTGAGCCGCTGCCGGAGTCCTGCGAGCAGATCCGGCTGCGGATCGCCAATGAGAGCAGGGTGCGCATCGAGCAGGTTGCGCTGAGTGATCAGGACCGTGAGGGGCGGCTCGCCTTGCAGCAGGACTCGGTGGAGCACCATATTGCCGCGGACGGCCCCGGGCCGGAGAGGTCGATTCCGGTGCAGATCCGCCGCGGAGACACCATGCTGAAGTTCTTGGAACGGCCCCCGAACGTGGTGAAGATCGATGTGGAGGGCTTTGAGGAAGAGGTTCTTCAGGGCATGCAGCAGGTACTGGACTCTCCGGCATTGAGAGCGGTGCTGGTGGAGGTGCACTTTGTGAAGCTGGAGCGCCGTGGCCGCCGAATGGCTCCGGCGAGGATCGAAAAGATGCTGCGCCGCAAGGGCCTGCGAACGACCTGGGTGGACGAATCCCATCTGATGGGGCAGCGTTAAGCAATCGCAGGGAGCAATTCTTTAGAGGTTCTTCACGTGTGCGTCCCTTATACTCGAAGCTCCCATGCAGCCTGCCACCCCGGAAAGACTCTATCATGCACTGCTGAATAATTACGTGCTGGATCACGCGTTCGGTAGTGTCCTAATTTGAAATGGTCAGCCATTCAGACTGGCCTCTAACGTGCTTCTTATCCACTGCGAGACTGTCTGGCCTTTGTCCTTGGCTGCTTTTTCCATACGCTTACGTTCTTCGGGGCTGAAGCGGACGGGAACGATGCTGGCCTTCGCGTGGCCTTTGGGCAGCATGGGCCGTCCAACCCTCTTAGGCTTCGGCTGTGTTGGCATTTCTGAACTCCTGAACGATGAACGCTTTTACCGCTGCCGATGGACTCAGGGCGGGGTGGATATGCAGGACAGTCACGGGGTATGAACGCTCCCCCGTATCGTGCATCCACGCATAGGCCCTCTCGGTCTTGTCATGGCCTTGGATATGGAATACCTCGACGATCCCATCCCACACCGTCCTGCCTTGAAACTCCTCTTTCACCGGGACACTCTCGGCGTGCGTGGCCGTCACCCCGTGCAGGCTCTCAACCGCTTGTTTCAACGTAGCTATATGGCTCACGCGATGGCCTCCAGTAGCTCGCCTACCGTCCAGAAGCTAGAGGCCACGCCAGCGGCCATTGCCGGGGTGCAGCGCAGCGTGTTGTGACGGCGCACGAAGTTGTAATAGGCGAAGTGTAGACCGACCGCAGCCTCGAAGTTTTCGCGCTTCTTTGAGAATGCCAGCGTGAGGCGCGTCAGACGGCGCATGTGCGTCCGGGTAGTAGCGTTCAGCCGCTCCACGTAGCTGGTAGAGATAAGTTCAACCTTCGGGTTGCCGGAGCGAATCTTCTTCTCGATGCTCGTCACTTCGGGCTGGCTATAGCGGTTATCCGCAGAGATTTCATGGCCGTAGGTCTTGATGATCTGTCCGTAGTCCGCGTCCGCGCCGAAAGCATCTTCTATCGCCGTCACGTAGTCGTTGAGGCCATCGGTGCTGATCTGGACGCGGTAGGCCATCCGGCTGGCTACGTCCTGTACGAACTCATGCGCCGTCTCGCGGCTGCGGTTTCCTACTTTGAAAGTTGGAACCAGCTTCGTATCCGCGTCAATTACACACCACGTCCAGACACTCCCCAACTCGGGATTGTCGCCGCGCATCCGGTGGTTTTCCTTCTTACCGATATAGCCCCAAATCTCATCCATCTCCAGCCGAGTGCAGGGCAAGTTGCGCATGGAAGCGTCCATCATGGATGCGCAGCCCTTACCTACGCGGACGCCAAGCCGCATGATCGTATCCCGGTGAATGCCCGTCATGCGCTCAATCGCGCGGATGCTGGAGCCTTCGGCCAAGGCCGCGACTACTGCGATTTGTTTGTCGGTATTGAGTACGTTCGCCATGGTGTAATTACTGTATTACAATAATACCGTATATGTCAAGTGTTTTTGTGATACATTTTCGCCATCATGCTCAAGATGTTGGCGTTGTTCATCATCTCGTTCTACGTCCTCCCGGTGCAGACTTACGCCCAAGCGAACAAGACAAAGCACGCCACAAGCAACAAGACACCAACCCCTCCGACTCCGCTTGTCGAACCACAACAAGCTCACGCCCCAGCTAGTCAGCCCAACGGCCAGGAGCACGTTCCAAACGATGTATGGGTCATCAAGGCCCCCGATAAGGATGGTTGGGATAAAGCGGCCTTTGGGATCAATGTCATCTTGGCGATAGTCGGCGGTATCGGTGTTCTGGTTGCCCTGAAAACCCTTGGCCACATTGAGACACAAGCTAAAGAGATGAGGCTTCAGCGGGGCGTATTGGAGCAGCAGGCCACGCACATGGATGCCCAGACAAAGATTCTTGAAGATTCCGTTGGAGTGGCGAAGATGAGTGCTGATATCGCCTTGGACAACATCGACCTTATCGTGAACCAGCAAAGAGCGTGGATTTACGCGGCGAAGACGCCCCGAATGCCGCGTTTCATCGCCCTCGCTCTTGAAGAGCCTCTCAAGGACGTTGTGAATTTCACCCGCCCGAGTTCGTCGATCAATACGGACGCCTTGCAAATAGCTATAGTCAACGAGGGCGCTACCAAAGCGCTGGACGTGCAGGCTACCTGCCAAGCCAACGTTCGTTTGAGAGAAGGCGGGGATATGCTCGCCAAGGACTACCACGTGACGGCTTTCGGGATTTTGAAGCCTGACGAAAAGCGGGTCTGTCCCGTCGCGTTCACGCCAGAACTGCCGGAAAACGTCCGTACCTTGATTTTGAAGGACGAGGCTATCCTCCGATTCTTCGGAGAAATCTCTTACACGGACACGGTCCAGCGTCGCACCCGGACTACAAGCTTCAACTTCGAGTGGACTATGTACGGGGATTGGGTGGATCAGATGCTTGGGAGTGACACTAAATACGCTAGGTGGGAACGGCTGCCCGAAGGCAACCAGATGACCTAACCCCAGCGCTACGCCCAAAATCCAAATTAGGACACTACCCACGCGTTCGACGAGATGTTCGCCGGCCCGGATGACCTGCATCCGCATTACGAGCCGGTATTCAACCGGTTCTGCTCGCTTCCACCAGGGGAGTTGCAGCGCAGGAAGCAGGCTGCGGAGCTGAGCTTTCTGAACCAGGGGATCACATTTACGGTGTACGGGCGGGGTGACCGCTCAGAGCACATTTTCCCCTACGACCTGGTCCCGAGAATTATTACTGCAGACGAATGGGCAAAGGTGGAACGCGGGCTCACCCAGCGGATTACCGCGCTGAATATGTTCCTCAAGGACATTTACAACGAGGGCCGAATCCTTAAGGACGGAGTCGTGCCACGCGAGCTGGTCTACAGCTGCAAGCACTTCCGACGACAGATGGTTGGGCTGCAGGTGCCACGCAACGTCTACGTGGCGATCTGCGGGACGGACCTCATCCGGATGGAAGACGGCGAGTTCGTCGTGCTGGAAGATAACCTTCGCGTTCCCTCAGGCGTTAGCTACATGCTCACCAACCGCAGGGTGATGAAGCGCATCCTGCCGCAGCTCTTCCGTGCTTACAACGTCCGGCCCATCGAGCAGTACACCCAGCTTCTGCTGGGGACGCTGCGTTCGCTTGCGCCCGAGGGACGTCCCGAGCCCAATATTGTGCTGCTGTCGCCGGGTGTCTTCAACTCGGCTTACTTCGAACATGCCTACCTGGCCCGGCAGATGGGAATCGAGCTGGTTGAGGGACGCGATCTGGTGACGCATGACAACGTGATTTATATGCGCACAACAGGCGGGCTGCGCCGGGTCGATGTGATTTATCGCCGAGTCGACGATGATTTCATCGATCCGATGGCCTTCCGATCCGATTCCATCCTGGGTGTGGCGGGGCTGTTCAATGCCTATCGTGCGGGAAACGTTTCGCTGGCAAACGCCTTCGGGACCGGCGTCGCCGATGACAAGGCCATGTACGCCTATGTTCCGGATATCGTGAAGTACTACCTGAGCGAAGACCCGATTCTGCAGAACGTGAAGACCTATATCCTCACCGAACCGAAGTCGCGCCAGCACGTGCTCGAAAACCTGGACAAGCTAGTGGTGAAGTCGGTGGGGGAGAGCGGCGGGTACGGCATGCTGATTGGGCCAAAATCCACCGTCGCACAGCGGGCGGAGTTCCGGGAGAAGATCCTCGCAGACCCGAGAAACTTCATCGCACAGCCGACCATTTCGTTTTCGCGGGCCCCCTGCCTGATTGGCGACGAGCTTGAGCCGCGCCATGTGGACCTGCGGCCTTACATCCTCTACGGAGATAAGGTCAACGTGGTGCCCGGGGGGCTGACTCGCGTTGCGCTTGAGCGAGGATCCCTGGTGGTGAACTCATCCCAGGGCGGGGGGAGCAAAGACACGTGGGTCTTGAGCTGAGCGATCGCAGAACAGGAGTGAAGCCATGCTGAGCCGCGTTGCCGACAGCCTGTATTGGATGAGCCGCTACATGGAGCGGGCAGAGCACACCACGCGGCTGCTGGTGAATCTGAACCTGATGCTCGATGAGAGCGGGACCTCCTCGGACCATCGCTGGAAGCGGATGCTGTTGGCGCTGGGGAGTCCGGAGGGAGTGGCTTTTAAGGGCGATCCGTACGCTTTGACGGACAGAATGTCGTTCGATACGGAGGTGCCGGCATCAATCCTGTCATGCATTATCGCGGCGCGGGAGAACTCCCGGCATGTGCGCGAGCAGATCTCATCCGAGCAGTGGCACCGGCTGAACACCCTATACCTTCAGGTGACAAGGCCGGAGGCTCGCCGCATGGATCGTTCGGAGCCCTCGGATTTTCTGCAGCAGGTTATGGAGGGCGTGCACCAGTTTCAGGGAGTGAGCGACTCCACCATGAGCCATGGGGAGGGCTGGCAGTTCATTCAGGTAGGCCGGTACATCGAGCGAGCCTCCGCGACCGCGCTGCTGCTGGAGGCGTATCACGACGACTTATGGATGCTGCACGAGCGCATCTTTGAAGGTACGGAGTATCTGGAGTGGATGGGCTTACTGCGTTCGGCGACCGCGTTTGAAGCCTACTGCAAGGTGTATACGGCAGATGTAACGCCGGACAGGGTTCTGGAGTTCTTATTGTTGGATGAGAACTTTCCCCACTCCGTGCGCTTCTCGATCGACACGCTGCAGTGCGCTTTGCAGGCGATCGAGGGCGGAAGCGGCCGCAGCAGGGCAGAGCCGCTGCGAATACTAAGCGGCCGGTTGCAGGCGTCGTTGCATTACGCAAGCGTGGAGGAGATTCTGCGCGGGGACGTGGTCGGGTATCTGCGTGAGATTCAGATGCAGTGCCGCAGAATTCACCGGACGATGTATGAGCTCTACATCCAATACAGCATTCAGACGGCATTGGCAGGATAAGAATTTTGGTGAACGAAGTGAACCAGCAATTGCAGCAGGTGCAATCGGAACATGAAAGGAGCAGGAGCACGATGTTATATTCGATTCGGCATCTGACCAAGTTCCTGTACTCGAATCCGGTGAGCGAGAGCATGATGGAGACACGCATGCATCCGCGCTCCGATAACAACCAGCGCTGCCTGACGTTTCATCTCGCCGTCAGCCCGCGGTGCCGCGTGTTCAGCTATCGCGACCACCTGGGCAATCATATTCACCACTTCGATATTCCGGTGCAGCATGGACAGCTGGTCATCGTCGCGGAGTCGCTGGTTGAGGTGCAGCCCATGCCTGCGGTGCCTTCTTTCCTGGCTCCAGATGCGTGGGCGGAGCTGGACAACCTGGTCCAGGAGGGCGACTACTGGGAGATGCTGCTGCCGAGCGAGTTCGCGTGCCCTGGGCCTGCGCTGGATGCGCTTGCGGCGGAACTCGATGTGCGCCGGCGTGACGACCCCTTGATGGTGCTGCATCAACTGAACGAGCAGATGTATCGGTACTTCGAATACGTGCCGAAGTCCACGCATGTGGATTCCCCGATCGACGATGCGCTCGCGATGCGAGCGGGAGTGTGCCAGGATTTTGCACACATTATGACGACGCTGGTCCGATCCAGGTTGAGGATTCCATGCCGCTATGTGAGCGGCTATCTGTATCACGGGCAGGAAGATCAGGACCGGTCAATTGCCTCGGCGACACACGCATGGGTCGAGGCCTTGATCCCACAGCTTGGCTGGGTGGGCTTCGATCCGACGAACTGGCTCGTGGCCGGCGACCGTCACATTCGCACCGCAATCGGCCGGGACTACGCTGATGTGCCTCCCACCCATGGCATCTTCCGCGGTCGAGCGAACAGTGAATTGACGGTCGCGGTGCGGGTGAATCCAACGGAAGCCACGGCTTCGCTGGATCAGGAGCTCCCGGTCCCGGAGGACTGGTCGATTCTCGTAGAGAAGGCGACTGCGCTGCCTGAGCCGCCGCCTGCAGCGACGATACGGCAACAACAGATGGCACAGCAGCAATAGCAGAGGCGCAGGATTCCGCCGCGGCGATCTAGAGGTTGAGCTTTTTGAAGATGCGTTCCGGAATGCTGCGGACCACCCACATGATTGGCGCCCACTGAAACGGAACGTAGACCGTATCCACTCGCTTATCAACTGCGGTGACGATGGACTGCGCCACCTTATCAACGTCGGCAAACTTCTCCGATCCCCTCATGCCCGCGGTCATTGCGGTCTTCACCGGGCCGGGCTTGATGGTCATCACCGTTACACCTTCGCGGTCGATGCGATTGCGCAGGCCGGCAAGGAAGGCCGTCAGCCCCGCCTTCGAGGAGCCATAGAGGTAATTGGATTTACGGCCGCGATCCCCGGCAACCGAAGAGAGCACGGCAAGCACTCCGGCGCGGCGCTGGACACAGTAGTTGGCCAGCCAGGTGAGCAGCGATATGGGCGCGACCAGATTGGTATGGAGGATCTGCGCGGCATGCTGGAAGTCCTGTTCCGCGCGGGCCTGATCGCCGAGAATCCCATGGGCGAGCAATGCGACATCCATGCCCGTGAGCGAGTTGACGGCGTGCGAGAGGAGCTCCGCATGCTTCTCCGTGTCGTCCAGGTCAGCAACTGCCGTGCCAACGTAGGCGGCTCCGCGGGTCTTCAGGTCGGCAGCAACCACCGCCAGCTTTTCAGGATTCCGTGCGACCAGGAAGAGCTGCGCCCCCTGCGACGCCCAGATGCGGCAGACCGCCTCAGCAATGCCCGAAGTAGCGCCCAGCACCAGGATCTTTCGCGTGACTTTGGCAGATGGGCTCGCATTGTGGCGCTGAACTGGATGGACGGATCCGGCGGGGGCTGGCTGTGGGTCGAAGGCGCTTAGGGTCATACGGTCGGTCTGGCTCCGGTAGTGTCGGTGACGCGCTCCCAGAAGCTCGACGTAATCATGGGATCGCGGAAGCGGGCGAACCGCTCCCAATCGGGATAGAAGCTCTGGAACTGGTGGGGCGTCATCGCAGCGTCCTTGGCGGGATACAGGCGGCCGCCGTAGTCCAGCGTCATATCGCCCAGCCGTTCGAGCAACGGGAACGTGAGCCCCGCTTTGATCGGAAAATCCAGGGCAAACATGATGCCGGGGAGCGGGAAACTCATTATGCCGAGAGAAGGAATGTCGCCGAATGTCTTGAGCACCGCGAGGAAACTGGCAAGGCCTGAGTTCGCGATCTCGCGCAGAATGGCGATCGTGCCCTCCTTGGCCCCATCCCACGGAATGACGTACTGGAATTGCACCAGGCCGTTACGGCCATACATGCGGTTCCAGTGCAGAACGGAATCCAGGGGATAAAAGAAGGGCTCGTAATCTTGGAGAAGACGCACGTGCGGTTTGCGTTGTTTGTGGAAATAAACGGTGTTGAACGCGCTCACGGACGTACGGTTCAGCGCGAACCCTGGGGCATTCGCTGGGAAACGAAGTCGGGGTTGAGACGAACGCGTGAGTTCGGCGGGAACACGGGAGTGCTCGCCGAGCATGAAGATGCCGCGGGCAAAGTTTCTGCCGGTAGAGACGCAGTCCAGCCAGCTGACGGTGTACTCGACATCTTTGTACCGCTGCTTGAGGTCGAGGAACTCATCGATTCCGTGGAATTGGATCCCCTCGTAATCGATGCCACGGGAGACGATGGGCTTGAGCCGGAGCTGGGCCCAGCTGATCAACCCGGTAAGGCCCATTCCGCCGATTGTGGCGTGAAACCACTCTGGATTGTCGCGCGGGGAGCACAGCAGGCGTTTGCCATCCGAGCGCACCAGTTCAAAGCAGGGGACATGATTGCCGAATGATCCGGCAGCCTCGTGGTTTTTCCCGTGGATGTCGTTGGCAATTGCGCCGCCCAGCGTAACGTACTTCGTCCCGGGGCTAACCGGCAGGAAGAAGCCCCGCGGTACGGCGAACTCGAGGATCTGCGCCAGGGTGACGCCGGACTCTGCGGTAATGACGCCGGTTTGCGGGTCAAAGTCGAGCAGGCGGTTCATGCCCGTGGTCTGCAGCAGGATCCCATCCTTTAGCAGGCAGACGTCCCCGTAGCTCCGGCCCATCCCTACTGGCAGCACATGCTCGTGCGAGCCGGCGAGAAGGGCAGGAAAATCAGTCTGCCAGTGGAGCTGGATCAACCGGCTGTTGTATTTCGGGTATCTGCCCCACGATTCAAACGGCGGCTTACCCGATGGCCGCACAGCCGCGGCAGCTGGGGGCAGAGATGCCGCGGATTCGACCGTGGAAGCGGGCATGAATTCTAGGATACCGTTTTACGCGAAGATGGTACTCGGCCTGCGTTCGCGTTTAGAGCGTCTCGGCTCCGAGTTCCAATACCCATGCTTTCTTTCGATCTACCAATTGCTGGTTGAGGAGAAGCGGCGAGAGATCGTCTGCGAATTTCTCAAGCGTCTCCAGGGTGAATGCCGCCTCGCCCTGGTCTTTCCAGGCGGATTGCAGAGAGCGGTGACGGCTCATTCCGCTCCGAAGCTGGAACCAGAGCGAGTTCTGGACAGCATCCAGATTCGGCGAGGAGCCGACCCAGACCTGGCCGGTTGCGGAACAGCGAACTGCGTAGATTCCGCGGGGAACACTCCGCTGTTTGAATTCAGAGGCAATTTGGCGGCGGGCGGCTTTAGATTGCAGAGTGGACATAGAGTCTTGCTCCAGGAAATTTGAGAGGACCAATAGAAGAAGGGCGTGGCCGCAGCCACGCCCCGGGTGGATTGCTGCGCTGATCTTAGGTTGCGGCGGTCTTGCGGCTGGCGAGGGCGCCCTTGGCTGTTTCCGCGAGTGCGGCAAAACCGGCAGGATCATTGATCGCAATCTCGGACAGGATCTTCCGATCGAGCGTGTTGCCGGCGAGCTTGAGACCGTTGATGAAGGTCGAATAGCTCATCCCATTCAGGCGGCAGGCTGCATTGATGCGGGTGATCCAGAGCGCGCGGTACTGGCGCTTCTTCTGCTTGCGCCCGATATAGGCGAACATGAGTCCGCGCTCGACAGCTTCCTGCGCCGCCTGGTAGAGCTTGGATTTAGTGAGAAAGTAGCCGCTTGCGCGCTTCAGAATCTTTTTGCGGCGATCGCTGCGCTTGGTACTCCGTTTTACACGGGGCATCGTGGTTCTCCTTTTGCGTTTCATGGCGCTTCAGGCGCCCTGCTGGTTACGCCCGGCTGGAGGTAAGGTGGGCCTCTTCACACAGGCTATGCAACTTCAGATCTCAGTGGGCTGCACTACGCAAACCCAGGGGCCGTAACGCTGTTCACTGGCCCTTTGCTTTTTGGCGGCTCGATCTGAAAAACGGGATGATGTACGCACTAGGCGTAGGGGAGCATGCGGGCAATCTTCGGGGTATCCGCCTCGGAGATCAGAGCCCCGGCGCGCAGGTGGCGCTTGGCCTTGACGGATTTCGAGGTGAGAATATGGCGCATCTTCGACTGGCCGCGCTTGAACTTGCCGGACGCGGTCTTCGTGAAGCGCTTAGCCGCGCCGGAGTGAGTTTTTAACTTTGGCATGGTGTCCTTCAGTACGGGGAGCGCCTGCGGGGTGAAATTCCGCAAACGACAGTCTGAAGTATAGCAGACCGGTCTAAACCGGAGCGGCGTTCTGTTCATCCAGCAGCCATGCAGAGAGCACGCGGGCCGCCACCAGCGACAACGCAAATAGAAACGGCACATACAGCCGGACCTCCGCCAGGTTTGCTACCAGATACCAAAGCACGAGGTATAAGCCGGAGCCGACCAGTGCGATCCAGTCAACTGCATCCAGAGCAGCCCCCTGCACACGGACCAGCGCAACCAAAAATGCCGCTGGCAGCAGCACTATCCCCGCTGTGACGAGATTATGGCGTTGGAGATTGTTGCGCCATTGCATTACCGTCGTGCCTGGCGAATATGTGAGGTGCGGAAACAGAACAAATTGCAAGTATCCCTGGATTGCCACGGCGATGACCAGCACAGCCGCGCCGCAGAGAATGCACTGCTTGCGGCTCGCACTTTCTTCTGGCGAACGCCCCAGAAGGCCGACCAGGAGGATGGAAAGCCCAAGCACCGCCGGAACGTCAGATCGGACGAAGCTCTGCCAAACGGTCATCGCGCATAACAGAATGAGCCAGGCCCTATTCCTGCGGCTCGATATAAGGCAAAACAGCGCTGCAGCCATATAGAGCGCCGTTGGAGTGGTCTCAGGGCGTTGCCACGGTGTTACCCAGGCAAGCGGAATCTGCACAAAGGCTAAGAAGAGCGCTGCGGGCAGCAGACGCTGTCCCGTGCTCAGCCCCTTGAAACGCTCTCTGCGCTGCAGAATGGTGCAGTAGATCAGCAAAGTACCCAGGACGCATACAAAGTCGAGACCTGCAAATGCAGCGGCGGCATCCCGCGGGGTGAACAACCGCCGGATCAGCCCGAGCACAGGAGGAATCGCGATCCGA
>Ga0207667_10001881_pt1 | contig 26413 bp, 19 predicted proteins | sample KBSCornC52_FD_184301 | JGI IMG/M metagenome (GOLD analysis project Ga0207667, IMG submission 184301) | Corn rhizosphere microbial communities from Kellogg Biological Station, Michigan, USA - KBS Corn C5-2 (SPAdes) (version 2) | ecosystem: Host-associated > Plants > Roots > Rhizosphere > Soil ...
TTATCTTTGAAGGCAACTGGTACATCAGCTGAACATTTTTTAACCTTAAATAAGAGGCGTCTAAGACCAACCTGTCATTGTTGGTTTGATTGCGCAAATCTTGTTTAGTAGGTCTCGGAAAATAAGCGCCGGTGTTTTCAGGTGTCCAATAATTATTGGTCACAATATCGGCTACCATACCTTCATAATTTCCCTGTTGCCCCAAAGCACCTGCCATCCTGATACTCGCCTTAGCTGCTCCCTGCAAAGCAAGATTTAGTGAAAATCCTTTGTAGCTTAAATTGAAATCTCCGCCAAATGTATATTTGGGAAAGGTATTTCCTAAATAGGTTTGGTCTTTAGCATCTATTACACCATCCCCATTGACATCAACATAGTTTACATCTCCTGCTTTTGCAGGCCTGATATATTCAGGTGCTTTCGCCGCAGCGTCATCGGTTTGAAATAAACCATCGGTTTTATAACCCCAAAAGGCATAAATAGGATATCCTTCCTGTATGGTATAGCGGGGATTATAATCTGTGCCATAATAAAATGGGCCCGTGCCCGCCAGGTCAATAACTTTGTTTTGATTTATGGCCAAATTAGCTGTTGCGTCAAACCCAAAACTACCGAACTGATTGTGAGATCCCACCTGAAATTCAATACCTGTATTATCAACAGTACCGGCATTTTGAGGCCCCGGATCTAAACCCAGAGTCCCCGGAACAGGGAGAGTCAGTAATATTCCATCCGTTCTTTTCTTATAATAATCCACAGTAAGCGAAAACCTGTTATTTAATATACTGGCGTCCAGTCCTAGATCTGATTCTGTGGTGGTCTCCCAGGTTATGTCAGAATTTGAAATCTGCGATTGAACATATCCCTGCACAGGATTGCCATTGAAATCATAGTTAACCAGATTTAAAGTAGGGAAATAGCTGTACAAAGCCACTGCCTGATTACCGGTTTTACCCCAAGATCCTCTCAGCTTAAACTCATTAACAATATCAGAAAAATTACTCCAAAATTTTTCCTGTGAAATACGCCAGCCCGCAGAGAAGGAAGGAAAGAACCCGTACTGATTTTTGCCGGTAAAGCGGGAAGATCCATCATAACGGCCATTTGCCTCGAACAAATACTTATCCAGGTAAGAATAGTTCAACCTGCCAAAATAAGACCTTAGCCCCCATTCATTGTCACTGCCACTGTTATCTTTTGTGTCATCATTAGTGCCCGCATTAATGGATTGGACATCGTTGTTGTAAAAATTCTGGCGATAAGCACTTAAGGAACTAGAGCTGTGATAAATCTGTGAGTAGCCACCCAATACTTTTAAAGAATGTTTTCCAAATCTATGAGAATAGTTTAATAAATTATTGAGGGTAAATTCCCTGTCATTATTCCTTGATTCTGTTAAGTTGTTAATCAGGTTACTTTTTTTGACCTTGTTAGAATCTTTTGTTTGCCATGTGTTCTCGTATAATTTACCAAAAACAGAGGTAGATCTTGCTGCAAACTGGGTACTAAACTTTAAATCTTTGAAAATCTCCCACTCTCCCTTGAGGTTCCCTATAATGTAATCGGAGGCATTTTTGTTATAGCCGCCCTTATCGATCAGCAGCAAAGGATTGTTGCCCTGCTTTCCACCTCCGTAATCACCATTCGGGTACCTCGGAACATCCCAGATTGAATTTTGAGTCATAAACTGAAATATTGAGGCCAGACCATAAGGATTTTGATCCTTTTCATAACGATAATCAATGTCTGCAGAAATATTTATTCTGGATGAAACTTTGAAATCGGTATTCAACCTCGCTTGACTGAGTTGTGAACTGGTATTATCAATGATACCCTGCTGATCCTGGTAACGAACGCTCATACGGGCTTTAAAATTTTCATTGCCGCCGCTCACGGATAATGAATGACTTGTTTGCGGAGCAGTGTGAAACGCAAGATTATAAAAGTCAAATGGCACAGGATAATGTAACGGATCCACCTTGTTTCCTTCAATATAAGGCTGGATATCCTGATCTCTGTATGGATAGGGAGGATTCGATCCAACATTTTTATAAGCAATGTTTTCCAGTTGAAGATAACTGGCAAGATCCATGGCCTGAGGGTTACTGACAGATTTTTGTCTGGCATAAAAACCATTATAAGAAACGGTAACTTTTCCTGATCTTGCCCTTTTAGTAGTAATAAGTATTACGCCATTTGAGGCTCTTGAACCATAAATAGCAGTAGAGCTGGCATCCTTTAGTACAGAAATAGATTCAATATCATTAGGATTAATGTTTCCATAGGGTTGTTCAACCCCATCGACCAGTACAAGAGGAGAAACAGAAGAACCAGACAAATCTTCCGACGTGTATAAAGTATTGACACCTCTTACTAAAATTGGCGTGTTGGATGAGCCTGGTATTCCTCCCTTATCAAGTATTGTTAGCCCCGGTATTTTTCCTTGTAAAGCCTGCTCAATAGTTGAAACAGGTCTTCTTACCAATTCGTCTCCTGAAATCTGACTGACAGCACTGGTAAGGCTGACCTTTCGTTGGGTACCATATCCAACATTAACCACGACTTCATTCAGGCTTTTTGTGGCAAGGGATAAACTAACATTAATAGTTTGCTGCCCTGAATAAAGAACTTCCTTTGTTTCAAAGCCAACAATCGAAAATACAATAGTCTGTCCGTTATCAGCATTAATGGAATACCTCCCTTTAGCATCAGTCGTAGTTCCATTATTGGTTCCTTTAAGTAGAACACTAACACCCCTAAGTGCATTACCTTCCTGATCCGAAACTTTCCCGGTAACCTCTTTTTGAGGATTCAAATCCTTCTTTAAGGAGATTTTGTCCTTCATTCTTAAAGGATGCGCGAAGACACCCTGATCTGCAAAACCGGTTAACAGAACAAGGCAGGCGCTGAAAAAGATAAAGCTGCAATTTTGTTTTATAATCATAACAATCGTTTTTGATAACCTAATAGTGATTTAGAATTCAATTCTTTAATATTGTCAGCTCTAAAGAGCAACTTTTGAAGCAATTAATTCATTGCGGTAAGGAATAGAAGATTGGGCCCCAAGTCTCATAACTGAAATTGCCGCAGCTTCACAGGCAAATTCCACGGCATTCACAAATGGTTTTTCTTCAGATAAGGCTACTGCTAATGCCCCATTGAAAACATCTCCTGCAGCAGTAGTATCCAATGCCTCCACTTTTTTTACACTTACAACATGAATCTTGCCCTCATGACAAACAACAGCACCCTGGGATCCCATGGTTACTACCACATTCTTCACTCCTTTCTCATGAATAATCTTTGCAGCCTTTTTTGCGCTTTCAATACTATTTACCTTTATACCCGACAACATTGCAGCCTCTGTTTTATTCGGAGTAATTATATCAATATGACTTAATAATTCAGCGGATAATAAATTTGCAGGCGCTGGGTTTAATATTACTCTTACACCTCGCATTGCAGCATATTGCGCTATAAAAAATACTGTATCAATTGGAATTTCAAGTTGCATTAAAATGATCCCTGCATGAGCAATTTCATCCAGTGCACTTTCAAGATCGGGTGGCAAAAGATTTGCATTAGCTCCCGAAGCAACTACGATGCTGTTTTCTCCAAACTGGTCAACAGTAATCAAGGCAACGCCAGAAGGGAGTTCGTTATCTGAAAGGATGTAATAAGTATTAATTCCTTCCTCATCAAGCAATTGAGCAGACTGTTTGCCAAAAATATCATTACCGGTTTTTGAAATAAAAATAACTTCACCTCCAAGACGCGCCACTGCAACAGCCTGGTTAGCGCCTTTTCCTCCCGGATTCATAAAAAAAGAACCTGCAAGAACTGTTTCACCCGGGACTGGAATATGTGTGGTTTTCACTACCATATCCATATTTGTACTTCCGACTACAACTATTTTTTTTGATACCATATTTCGTTTGATTTTTTTTTAATGCTTTTCAAAGATATTTTTTTGATCCACAATACCTTTACCAATGTTTAATCATAAATGTTTTCTCAGATACAAATTAATTTATTCAATAAAAATATAAGATACTTATAATCAAATAGTTACTTCTACTTTTTTTTAATAAATATTAGAATCCTATTTTTAAACTTTTCAATTAGGAGTTTTTTGTAGAAAATCGATAGCATCAAAGTATTATAAGGCGGCTCTTTTAGAAGATTTGAAATGATTCAGTTGGTAACAAAACAAAACAATAGATAGAAATTGTTTTCAGTCAAAAATCAGTCGCTTTAATTCAATTGAATTTCAAAAGCACCGAGATCCGGTTTTTTACCATTAGGTATAATTTTGTTATCGAAATCTTTAGTATACCCTAATTGAAGTCCCTTATCTATGGCAGGACTATTTTCTCGGAGGGAATAGTCTTTTGCACTTCTGCTTTTTGAATAATTAATGAAAAGAGGATTACCATATACCGGTGATTCACCGGGACCCTCGTTTCCCATTCTTAACACTCCGGAAGCAGCATAGTACAAATTATTTTTGATAATACTCTTCGGCCTTCTTTGCATGCCAAGGCCGGTATTAAAAATTGGAATATCCTTTTCAGTGACTATTATATTATTGCGGATTTCATTTTCAGAGCTATCAGAAGCGATATTAAAAACACCCCAGTCATTTGCATTCTTCTTCCGACGTATTATAGTATTATTATTTATTCTGCAATGTGCACCATCCCACAAAGCAATGAATTGCTGATAATCATCGCTTATATTATGATGAATTTCAAAATTTTTATAAACAGGTTTGGATTTGACGTCGTGTTCCGTTACTTCCAAAAAGCCCTGGCAATTATTAGTATAGTTATTGTGAATTGAAATGTGCGCCTTGTTATAACGGGCATCATCAATTTCAAAGGCGCCTCCGTCTGCTCCGCCGCCTTTTCCTGACTTCCAATGAATTCTCGGATCCTCTACCCGGTAATTAAATATTCGATTATAACAAGCTTCCTGGTAGTCCCCTCCAAACCAAATCCCTATAGGCCCCCATCCCCATTGTTCTAAAATCCTGTTACAATCATGAATATAATTACCTTTTATTAAAGTGAAAGGCCCATAACTTTTTATTCCAACAGCGCAATTCTTGATTTCATTATTAGTAATAATACAATGTAAAGCTGTTTTATCTACATATATGGCTCCCATTTCCCAAACTGTTATAAATGACTTTGCAGGATAGCCTTTTGGTACAGAAGAAGTATTGTAAAAATACAAATGTGAAACAATAATGTAACTGCCTTTTAAACGTATGCAATTCCCGTAATTATCGGACGTAAATACCGGATTGGTAAAAGCTGGCGCCGGTTGAACTGAATCCCCATAAGCCGTTAATGTAATATAGCGATTTTTCGTACCTGAATTTTTAATGATGAGAGGTCCCAGGAAATGAGATCCTCTTTTAAAAAGAACACTATCTCCCGGATTCAATGAAAGGGTCTTCAGTTTTGCCAATGATTTGAGTGGCGTCTCCTTCGTAACTCCGTTATTATCATCATTCCCGGCTTTCGAGTCTATATAATAAGTTACAAAATTATTTTTGTGAATTGCCTTTACTTTAGGAGAAGGAATGCTAAATAGGGCAAAAAACAAAAGTACAGATTTGAAAGTATCCATTCTGAACGGTTTAGGACTCATAATTGGTAAGGTCTGATACGGCTATCATTGCAACGAATAAGAAATATCGCGGAGTTGATAAGTGATACTTTCCCTCTAACTTCTCTTTATTCACTTGATTAACATGACTCTTACATAGTAAGCACCACATAGAGGCATCCCTTGGGAATCGTTTAGCCATGCCTGAAGTTTGACAGGGCCTTTTTTCAGAACAATTTTAAAATCAATCTTATTTGCTCCTACTAATGCCGTATGCTCACTTGGTGCGCTATTATTGATTGACAAACTTCCCGAGGCCACCGGAAGTGCTTTTCCCTCTCTGATTTTGGTACCTCCGACCGCATGTTGAGGCCCACGGACAGTTAGTTGTCTTTCTAAATGAAAAGGCCACCTGCTAAGAGAAATTTCATAAGTTCCTGACTTTTTCACATCTAAGCTCCATACACCACCTTCTTTTTCACCGGCAGCCTGCGCTACCTTCCATTGCGTATTAACGTAAGCACTATCTGCCCAAAAGTCGGAAGTCAATATCACCGGATTTTCCTTGTCAGAACCGACAAAAATCGGTACAAACCTGTTGATCCCAGGGGCGACTTTTTGCCACCAATGATCATAATAAGCAAGCATTTTGGCAACCACTTCAGGAAACTCAGTAGCGATGTTAGTTCGTTGTCCCGGATCGTTGCTTATGTCATATAATTCATCATTGCCCACCAAACGCCATGAATTCCACACTACACAACTCTGATACTTTTCAGGTTTCACTGCACCACCATACTGAACCACAAACATTCTGTCAGATTCAGATTTTAGTTTGGGGTCAAGTATCAATTGTTTAAGGCTTTTCCCATCAAAATGATGCTTTTCTGCTTGCTTCATATGTAATAAATCAATAAATGTGGGAAGAAGGTCTTGGATCTGTGATGTATAAGTAATTGTACGAGGACGACCAATATCCCCATCAGGCCATCGAATAAAACATGCAGCACGATGGCCGCCATCATAATAATCTCCTTTCTTACCTCTCATGCCCGCATTATAAACTTTCACCCCACCTGTTCCGCCATTATCATTCATAAGGACTATTAAAGTATTATTCTTGATGTGCTTCTCTGTAAGCCATTGATCCAGGCGTCCAAAATTCTTATCAATGTTTTTTATCATTCCAAGGAATTCAGCAGCACTGCTGTCTTTTACTTTATCTTTATAATAATCATAATCATCTTTCAAGGCGTAAAACGGACCGTGCGGTGAATTGGTAGGTAAGTAAACAAAAAAAGGTTGATGCTCGTCCGTCATTTTGTCCATCCATTTTATAGCCTCATCAAACCATAAATCAGTACAATATTTTTCAGACTGTACGGTTTTCAGACTATCCAAATACCGTGTTTGGTAATAATCATTATCGTATTCAGCTTCAGATAAAAGTCCCCAGCCCTTAAACCAGATACATTTTTCAAACCCCCGGTCCATAGGCCTGTCAGGATAGTTATCACCTAAATGCCATTTTCCAAAAATTGCGGTTCTGTAACCATTCTCTTTAAAAACCTCGGGCATAGTAATGATATCTCTTCTCATCATATTGCGGCCGGTACCGACTGTAGCAGCTTTATTGTGCAATGCATCCAGCCCTGACATCAATTCTCCACGCGTCGGCGTGCATAAGGGTGCCACATGAAAATCACTAAACCTGGTACTTTCTGCATAAAATTTATCTATGGCAGGAGTTTTCAAAATGGGATTTCCATTACAGGAAAAATCTCCATATCCTTGGTCATCAGTCAATATTACGATAACATTCGGCCTTTGTACCTTTTGTGCTGGCAATAATTGTACTCCCAAAAGTGCTACAATTAAAACCAGATATGACTTCACCAAAATTTTCATCTTAATAACCAGGATTTTGTGAAAGATTTGGATTCGATGGTAATACATTTGAAGGAATCGGATAAATCTCGGTATGCTTATCACTTTCTGCCGGCTTACCAAACCATGCATTTTCCCATTTACCAAATCGAATTAGATCCTGCCTGCGTAATCCTTCCCAGGCCAACTCTCTGCCCCTTTCATTTAGCAATTCATCAAGGGTTAAAGTAGCAATCGTATAATCATGATCACTATTACCAAATGCGCGTTCCCGTACCATATTAACTAAGTTAACCGCTGTCTGATCGGGAGTTCCGCCATTCAAACGCATAATCGCCTCAGCTTTCATGAGTAAAATATCTGCGTATCTGAAAATAACAAGGTCATTATCCATACTTTCATTTTTAGTTTGAAGGCCGTGCGGAAATTCCCATTTTTTACAGCGAACCCCGTCACCTTCCCCTGCAGTTTTAAGACCCCCTATCGATGGGGTAAATATTAACGGAGTACCTGTTGTTGTAAGCAATGGCTGGCCACTTTGATCATATTGAGGACCTTCCATCCAGGAATTAATTCTTAGATCGGCAGAATCATATGAATCATAAAATGCCTCGGTAGCGGAGATTCCATTCCACATAGGGGCCGTCATATCATATACCGGCCCAAAGGCAGGATGCAACGTATATTCGTGCATTTCCCAACCAAATCCTAATTTACGATCGTATGGAATTACAAAAATATTTTCTTTGGAATCTTCATTTGCTATCATAAAGTTTTTGAAGTAATTACTCTCGAGGTGATAGTATCCCAAATTGATGACCGAATCACACATATCTATTGCCTTCTGCCACATTGGTGTACCTAACCATACTTGAGCATTGAGATACATTTTAGCGAGCACTGTAAAGGCTAATGCTTTCGTACAACGTCCATAATTAAGCGGGGAAGGTTCTGCATCCAGAAGTGGTAGATTATCCTGTAAATCCTTTTCAATTATTTTAAATGCCTCAGATCTGCTATACTGATTCGGAAGAGCAGTATCAGCAAAATCAAGCGAAATCGGGATATTGCCAAATAAGTCCATAGCGACATAATAAGCATAGGCTCTCAAGGCCTTCAGTTCTGCTATCATGTTTGGTTTTTTATTGAACTTGGCGGGAGATTTATCGATTTCGTAAATTACCTGATTGCAGGAAGCAGCCGTTTTAAAAGAATACTGCCATGAGGATTGGATAGGATTGTTATTGGATTTGAACTTATGCTGGTGAAGATCTAACCAGATCCCATTATTGCCCAAAAATGGCCCTGTTAATCTGTAAGGAACTACGGCTTCATCTGTAGGTATTAATTGAGTTCCATAAATACCCCAAAGATTTCCACCCTGGTAGGCTAACTGGGAATAAGAATCGCCCATGGCCAAAATACATTCCTGCTCATTTTTATAAAAATTTTGAGAGTCCAATGTGGAATACAGGTCTTCGTTTAGCTTGGTACATGAAGCAACAGATATTGCAAATGCAAGAAAAAGGCAAATTTTTAAATTATTTTTTTTCATAACCTTAATTTTTAAAAGTTAATATTAAATCCAAAAAGAAAAGTTCTTGTATAAGGATAGTAATTTAAATTCTCTGCCCCATTCACTGCGGGCCTTAGATCAAAATTAGAAATAGGCTCTTCAGGATCAACTCCCTTATAGTTGGTGATGGTTAAAAGATTCTGACCTGTGATATAAACTCTAAGCGTATTTTGGTTTTTCAATTTAAAGTTATAGCCCAGTGTTATATATTCTAACTTTACATAAGAGGCTTTTTCGACATACCTTGAATCAAATACATTGATTCCCTGATAATCGGGATTATCCAAAACAGATTTTACTATATTCCTTCCATTCAGCAAAGACTTCCAGTTTTCATATAATGCCCTTTCATAGTTCACCAGGCTTTGTCCAAAAACGCCACGGAAGAAAAAAGAAAGATCAAATTGTTTATACCTGAACTCATTGGTCCACCCTAAGGTAAATTTAGGATACGCATTTCCAACAATAGCTCGGTCATCCTGAGAGCCTATATCAATCATTCCGTCCTTGTTGAAGTCTTTATAAACAGCTTCACCGGCAGAATCAAGTCCAATATAAATTGGGGTAACAAAATTGCCTACTGGTTGGCCTTTTAAAATAAGTTGGGACCAGGTACCATTCACCGGATTAACTTCCAAATAATCAAGCTTGTATCCCCGAACTGCATCAGAGAAGGAAATTAATTTGTTTTTGTTTTGGGCATAGAGTATTGTTGAATTCCAAAGTAAGTTTTTTGTTTTTATTATATCTGCCGATAGAGATAGTTCAATTCCATGATTTGAAAGTATGCCCACATTGGCAAAAGTGGTTGGATAAACATTAGGAGGCACAGGAACGTCGTAATTCCACAAAAGATCTGATATCTTTCTGGAATAATAGTCAAAAGTACCCGTAATTCTATTTTTAAAAAACCCAAAATCCACACCTGCATCAAATTCCCCTTTCTTTTCCCATTTCAAATCAGGATTAGGATTACTGGCTGGTGCATATGTATTAAGCCATTCACCATTATAATAAAATAACCTGTTGGTGGTTTCTATTCTGGAAAGAGATAGATAGTTATCAATGTCTTGATTACCGGTAACACCATATCCTGCCCTTAATTTCAAGGAAGAAATCCATTTTAAATTTTTCGCAAAATTTTCTTCTGTAACACGCCAACCGACACTTACTGCAGGAAAAAGTCCCCATTTATTATTAGCTCCAAAACGTGAAGAGCCTTCATATCGAGCGGACGTAGATAACAGATATTTTTCCCGGTAATTATACATTACCCTGCCATAAAAGGAAATCAATTTATTAGAGTTTTTATTAGAACCCATATCTGCCAATCCGGATCCGAGGGCAGAACCTGCGCCAATATTATTGTAAGAAAAATCTTCAACGGCGAAGTCATAGTTATGGGCGCCTAAGCTTTCATTCTGATTTTCATAATAGGAATAACCTGCCATAGCGCGGATATTATGATCACCAATCATTTTGTTGAATTCAAGTCCGGGCTCAAATAAAACATTATGATTAAAAGCTGTTGACACAGTAGCATCGCCATTTGTTCCTAATTCAGGATAATATCTTGTATAATAAGTTCCCTCGTAGTTTTGATTACTATTAAAAGAGTAATGGACATTTAGTTTGAGGGTTGGCCATAGTTTATAAGAAGCCATTACATCTCCTGCAAACGCCTGTTCTTCAATATTGTTCGTGTGTTCATTGATCATCGCTACTGGATTCAATTGTCCGGAGGAGGTTATTTCGGTATAATAACCTCCATGAATCATATCGGTAGAATCATATACCGGTTCAGTTGGATTTCTTACTACAGCCTGAAAGATTGCATTGTTGTTATCTGCTCCTTCTCTTTTAATAAAAGAATACATCAGTCTTGCATCTATTTTAAGCCGGCCATTCAAGCTGGTACTACTAACAAATAAGCTTGGAGTCATTGTTTTAGCGCTTGTCTTTTTCACGATACCTTCATCATCCTTATAATATAAATTGGCTCTGAAATTTATGCTTTCAGTTCCTCCTGAGGCGGAAAAACTATAGTCCTGTCTTAGTGGTCGTCTGGTAATTTCTTTAAGCCAATTGGTGCTATAGCCTTTATCCAGCGTTTGTACAAGATCCGGATAATACTTGTTTACCACTGTACGGTATTCATCGGCGGTAAAAAACCTATTATGTTCAGATAAAACCTCTCTCGAAAGCTGGTTTGAAAATTCATAAGAAACTTTTCCAATTTTAGGTCTTTTAGTTGTTATTAAAATTACACCGTTTGTTGCACGGGTTCCGTAAATGCTGGCTGCCGAACCATCTTTCAAAACATCAACTGACTCTATTTCATTAGGATCCAGCATATCAAGGGTATTGGCCCCCACGATGCCATCTACAATTATCAAAGGTTGTTTGCCCCCTGCAAGTGTATTCAGCCCTCTAAGTAATATTTGAAAACCTCCATTCGGATTGTTTCCTTCAGTTCTGGTTATAGTTAACCCTGGCACCTTTCCCTGAATTAAACCGATGGGATTTAATATCGCTCCTTTATTAAAATCATTTGCTTTTATAGTGGTGACTGCACCTGTAACTTCTTTTTTAGTAGTTGTTCCATATCCAATTGCTACTATATCATTGAGAGACTTGTAAGAAACGTTTAATTGTACATTGATTACCCTCTGACCTGTATATTTGATTTCCTGCTCTTCATACCCAACGTAGGAAAATACCAGAGACTGTCCCTTTCCCACCTCAATACTGTAATTACCTTTTAAATCAGTTGCTGTTCCTTTAGCAGATCCCTTAACGGTAACGGTAACGTCAGCTAGTGGAACTCCCTTCTCGTTGGTTACCAGTCCTGTTACCTGATTTTGAGAGTTATAATAATCCTTCATGGAATTTTTTTTCTTCACTCCATTAATAGAGTGGCCAAAAACGGCAGTATCTGCCGTACACATAAGAAATAAAAGGCAGGCGCCGAATAAAATGTAGCGGCAATTTGGTTTTCTTATCATAACAATTATTTTTAATAAATTAAAAATCCGTTTTTATTTAATTCTTACTAATGGTATACAACCTAATCTTGTACAAGTAATTAATTCAATTCTGTTATGATTTGAAAATTCTGCTCAGACCTAACAGAAATTTAGACGTGCTCAAAATGCAATGGCTCAGCAATAGTCTTTCTTGGATAAAAAACAGTCAGCACTCCTTGAAAACCATCTCTTCAGCTGTAAGGCTATAAAATCCTTTGGTTCGTAAATTTAATCCCAACAGCATCGCTTCCCGCTATATTGGATAAAACAACTATAAATATGAAAAATTAGCTACGTCAGGATCACTAGAAAGAGATTGCTTTAGTTTCCGAACTCTACCATCTAATGCTTACCAAAGATATTTTGTTGATTGACTATACCTTTACCAATCTTTAATTCATTATTTAATTTCAGGAATGTATTTTAGAATGATTCAAATAAATAAATGGTTAAAAATCAAAAAGTTATTTCAAAACTTTTTTATGAAAAATCATAATCTTAGTATTTACTCCCGCAAATCGCCTTTTTTAATTTGAAAATATTTCAGGAGCATAAACAGTAATATTGTTTAATCAACAAAAATTTGTCAAAAGCCAAACGTGCTGAATTAGCAGGCTGTTCAAATAATTTAAAAGGTTCTAAAAAACTATGAAAAGATTTTTTTTGAAATTACCGTTTCTGTTTCTTCTGTTACCAGGCATAGTGCAGGGACAATTTTCTCCAGCTTCTTATGTGAATCCGTTCATAGGAACAGCAAATCAAACAAGTTCATCAGTTAACTGGAAAAACGGCGAAACTTTTCCCGGGGCGGTCCTTCCATGGGGAATGGTATCAGTAAGTCCCCACAATTCACCCGGCTCTAAAAGTGGATATATTTACGATCAGCCCTACATTTATGGCTTCGGCCAGGTACATTTAAGTGGAGTCGGATGTAGTGATCTTGGTAACATTGTAATAATGCCTACTACCGGAAATATCGATCCGGATTGTGATAACTATAGATCGCATTATGGACAGGAAAAGGCATTTCCAGGGTATTATAAAACCACATTGGAGCCTTCAGGAATAAAAGCTGAAATGACAGTTACGACACGCAGTAGTATCAGTAGGTATACATTCAAAAAAAACTCTGGTTTTAATAATGTGCTCATTAATGTATCTGACATATTAAACGCGCGCATGCGGCCGGCAAATGGGAAAATCGCAATTCTCTCCTCATCACAGTTAGAGGGCTGGAGTGAAAGCGGCCATTTTTGTGGAGCACCTAATCAAACACAAAAAGTTTTTTTCTATGCGGAATTTAGTCAAAAAGCTGATTCTGTCGGTACCTGGAAAAACAAAAATGTTTCTGCTCTTAAAAATCAATCCGGCAAAGAAGTTGGAGCTTATTTTCGTTTTAATGGCAAGTATAAGGTGATCCTTGTAAAAATTGGAATCTCTTATATTAGCATGGAAAATGCAAAATTAAATCTGGAACATGAACAACATAACTTTGACTTTAATCTCGTTCGTAAAAATGCGAAAAAGAAATGGAACCAATGCCTCTCACGCATAAAAATTAAAGGAGGTACAAAACCTCAAAAAATAATTTTTTATTCGGCGCTGTACCATATGCTACTTCATCCAAGTATCTTTAGCGATGCCAATGGAGAATATCTTGCGATGGGACATAATCGCGTCGCAAAATCGCCAAATATTCAATATGATGTTTTTTCGCTTTGGGATACCTACCGCAATGAACATATTTTTCTAACGATGTTTTTTCCGGAACAAGAGCAGGGAATGGTGCAAAGCCTTCTTAATATGTATGAGGAAAACCACTGGTTACCAAAATGGGAACTGGCAGGAAATGATGCTCATGTTATGGTTGGTGATCCTGCCCCGGTCATGCTTACTGAAACCTATGTCTATGGTATCCATAATTTTGATTTAAATCTTGCATACAAAGCGATGAAACATAATGCTACCGACACAATTGATAATCCAATCCGTCGATACTTAAAACAATATTTAGACAACCACTTTGTCCCGGCAAGCATCAGGGGTTCCGTTTCAATGACACTTGAATATGCAATGTCAGATTATGCAATCGCTACAATAGCAAAAATATTAGGCTATGATAAAGACTTTGAAGAGTTCCAAAAACGTTCCCGGAATTACAGCAATCTCTTTGATCCGGAAACAGGATTTTTAAGACCGAAAAATTCCGATGAAAGCTGGTTTGAACCCTTTAATCCTGATAAATTCAAGGGAACCGGTTTTATTGAGGGAACTGCATGGAACTATCTTTTTTCAGTTCCGTTTGATATTAAAAACCTTGCACAACTCATGGGTGGAGATTCAGCTTTTGTTCTAAGATTGCAGCAAATGTTTAATGAAAAAAAATTTGTTCTTTATAATGAGCCAGATATTGCTTATCCTTATTTATTCACCTATTTCAATGGACAGAGTTGGAGATCAAAGAAAGAAATTAGTGAAGCAATGAATAAAAACTTCAACACTACTCCTGGAGGACTGCCAGGTAATGATGACTGCGGAACATTATCAGCATGGTATGTTTTCAGTGCCATTGGCTTCTACCCTGTTGACCCTACCAGCGGTAATTTAAGATTGGGGCAACCGCTGTTTAAAAAAGTAATCCTTGATATTGATCCTCAGTTTTATTCGGGTAAAATATTCACTATCATCAATAAGAACTCATTGGGAAACAGGAATCGTGATCGTTCACTCAAACTTAACCACTTGCCTTACAATAAAGAATTTATCAGTCATCTTGATATTGAAAAGGGTGGCAAATTGGTTTTTTAAATAAAAAAAGGAGGTAAAAAAAATAATATTTCACTTGAGAAGAATACAAAAACTAAAATCAATTTAAATGATTCTACCTTAACAGGAAGCTAAAAAAAATTCCCCTATTTTTAATTCACTAAACCAAGGACTATGTCCCGAATTGCACTAATACAACTGGTGAACTCTTTATCAAAATCAGAAAAAAGACATTTTAAGCTTTCAACAAAAAAACAAGCCGGAAGTAAGGAATATCTGGATCTTTTTGATTTGGTGGAGCAGGAAAACTATTTGGATATTACCGGCCTGGAAAATGAGTTTAAAGCCAAACATCCCGAATCTTCTTTTGATAATACCGTCCGTTATTTAATTAAAGTTCTTTCCGATTGTCTTATTCAGGCAAAAGTAAAAGATGATCCGGAGTTTAGCGTCCTCCAGGGTTTAATGAGAGTAAATATTCTAAGAGAACGTTCTCTGGATAAAGAAAGCTTTAAAGAATTAAAAAAAATTAAAGTTGTTGCAGAAAAATCCGAAAATATTTTCATGCTTCCACTTATAAACAGATATGAGTTGAACTTTCTCGCCGATTTAAATTTTAATGGATTATGTGAAAAAAAACTCGTGGAAATGCAAATGAAAGCAAAGGAGATTATCAAAACAATGAGGAATACCCATGAGCATTACTCATTGTATGAACTTCTTAAGTTCAGAATGATCAACTCAGGAAAGATCCTTTCTGAAGAGGACAAGAAAAATTTAAACGATCTCATTTTAGGTGAAATGGGACTTGTAACAGGTAGAATTAAAAACAATTTCGATTCAAAAAAAATACATTTATTATTTCACTCATTTTTCTTTACTGATATTGGAGATTTTAAATCTGCCCTCAAAACCTTCTATGAACTTAACCGGCTGTTTGAACAAAACCCTTCCAAATGGAGTAATCCTCCTCTTGACTATCTTTCTTCCCTGGATGGTATTTTGGATAGTTTAAGAACTATAAAATCCTACCCGGAAATGCCTTTTTATATGGATAAAATGATGAGCCTTTCCAATGAAAGATACCCTGATTATTTTCGCACTATTATTGATTTAAATTTAATAATTTACCAACTGGCTATTTTTTCAGGCACCGGTAAATTTGAAGAAGCAGTTAAATTTATTCACGAGAACAATGTGATGTTGACAAAAGTCCAAATGCTGACTGATTATGAAAAGCAATGTGAATTATTTTTCTATCTTGCTCTGTGTTTTTTTGGTGTAAAAGAGTTTACGAAGTCGCAGAAATACATAAATAACGTTGTACTAATAGGAAAAATAAATTATCAATCGGTAATTTATAAAGCATCAAGGTTGCTAAATATGATTATCCATTATGAAAGCAAAAATTATGAATACCTCGATTATGAGATCAGATCTTATAAAAGACTTTTTCAAAATAAAGGAAAGCTGCTTCAAACGGAGAAAGTTTTATTTAAAATGCTTCAGACAAATTCTGCAAAAGTAAATGAAGTCACTGCTGCCAAGTTAAAACCTCTGCTGAATGGTATTGAAAACAACAAGTTCGAAATCCAACTACAGAAATATTTTGACTTTACAATTTGGATCAGAAATAAAATTGAAAAGTCGAATTCGAAACTATCTTTTAAAAAGACGACAGTTTAGAAGCATTTTATTATGATGTCTCTTTTTAGGTCTAACCAAATTTCCTAAGGAGTATAGACACATTCCACGCTGCTTCTTCCTTTCCTTTGAAAGTTCTATTTGCTATCCTTTACACACCGAAATCCTGTATGCTCTAAACCTGTATCAGGACTGCTTTTCATCCGCCGGGCTACACGATAACCGCTGCAATAACTATCATTACATAAAAAACTTCCTCCACGTAAACTTCTTTTTGGGGTATACGGTTCCCCTGGATCAAAGCTTTTTTGAGGTCCGGTAGGATTGATGGCAACAGTGGTTCCAAATGATTTATAATAATTCACATCGTACCAGTCGCTGCACCATTCCCAAACATTTCCAGCCATATCATAAAGCCCATAACCATTCGGAGCAAATGATTTAACAGGGGCAGAAGTGGTGAAGCCATCCTTCTGATCATTGTAATAAGGAAAATTTCCGCCCCAGGAATTCGCTTTAGGCTTTCCTGAGTTAATCGGTTCATTTCCCCATGGATAAATTTTATTTTCTAATCCCCCTCTTGCTGCAAATTCCCATTCGGCTTCTGTTGGTAACCGTTTTCCGGCCCATTTGCAATAAGCCATTGCATCATACCAGCTAACCTGAACAACGGGATAATTTTCTTTCCCTTTGATTGTGCTGTTTGGCCCCTCAGGATGTTTCCAATCAGCACCTTTTACCCAACTCCACCATTGGCTGTAATCATTCAAATCCACAGGACCGGAAGTAGGATGAAAAACAAGTGAAGCCGCAACCATCATACTATCAGGGGGTTTGGGTGTACCTGGAGGAAGCGTTTGTTTCATTTGTTCCCAATCCGGTTTTTTTTCTGCAGTCGTAATATAATGAGTCGCTTCCACAAATTTTGCAAATTCTGCATTGGTAACTTCTGTTTCATCCATCCAAAAGCTACTTACCTGAACTTTATGTTTTGGAAATTCATCATCGCTCGCCTGCGAATTATCTCCACCCATCATAAAAATCCCTCCCTTGATAAACACCATTCCTTTTACTGAAGTATCACCATTAAATTTTAAAGAAGAATCTACAGTAGTTGTGGAAAACCTCGCCGGAACCATCATGCAGGATGTAGCAGAATCATTTTTTGCCTTTAATGATGCTGAATTATTAGTTTGGTTATTGCAGGAAAATAGCCCTAATACAATACATAGGACTAAGCGCTGTTTTACAAGTTTAAAATCTGTTTTCATGGAAATGATGATTGCCTTTTTCTGGCTCTGTTGGTTAAAATTTTTGAAGTTAAAAAAAATGTTTCTTCATGCGAGCCCTTATATCTTGATAAAAATAGTTCTCTTGAAATTTTCTATCAAATTAATTTGAGGCAGCCTTCCTCCTGTCTCCAAAAAAAACTTAGTTCACCGGCTCTATCAGAGCAGAAGAAATATGCGATTCACCAATGTTCATTGCAAGTATCATTTGCTATGTATGACGTATTAAAAATTAAGAAAAGAATTGATGTCTTTTTGATATCATTAGAATAAGTAGATTTATCAGATCTGTAGTAACCCACGTTATCTTCGATGGACGATCTCCAGCATCAGATACAAACCTTTCCCGAGAAAGAACCGGATCTGATTCTGAACTATCCAATTTTTTTGCAATTCTTCCTGCCAGCATCGCTTTAATATTCTCAGAAGACCTTTTTACAATAATTCCATACTTTTTTTCAAACATGGTATACAACGGCATTTGAAAATCATCATTGTTATCAAACGCGATGCGTGGATGAAAATAACTCTCAAAATATACAATGTACTCCCGCATTTAAAACAACACTTCCCCGACGAAGGCGGCAAGTTTGGATTCTGGATACAACGGCAACTTAAGCTTTAGATATTGAATGCATGGTCGTTAATCCTGCTGATATTCCTTAATCACAGAAAGATTCTCTTCAAAAAACAGATCCGCGTAATGCCCGTAATCTTCGTCTTCAGTTGGAGTATTAATATGGAAACGACTTTTTTGAATCTGATTTATAGGTTTTAGAATCTGACGCACATCGTCCGCATAACGTACAAATGTTACTGCGCAAATGTCTTTTCAATCCATTTGTCCAGCACATAATGAAGAAACAGATTGGCCAGCAATGGGCTGATAACGCCTTCCTTGTGGTGTTCCTTTTCCTTCTTTCAATACTAATGCTGATTTGGTTTGAACCGGTGCTTCCAGCCGATATTAGCGGTTCGTTGTTGTTTTTTTGTTATTTTCTACATATTCCAAAATGTCACCCGGTTGGCAGTCTAATGCTTTACAAATTGCGTCTAAGGTGCTAAAACGAATTGCTTTCGCCTTCCCTGTTTTTAAAATAGAAAGGTTAGATAATGTCAAATCAACTCTTTCAGAAAGTTCATTCAGAGAAATCTTTCGCCTTGCCATCATGACGTCCAAGTTTACAATAATAGGCATAGCTTAAATGGTTAAGTCATTTTCACGTTTCATGTCTAGGGCATTTTGCAATATTTTTTCAAATATTGCCGCAGCCGTTGCAACTACGATAGAAACAAAAGTAGTCAGAATACAAAGGGCAAGAAAACCTGCAGGGTCATCTTCTTTATTGTGAAATAGTCTTATGTATAGTCCCGCTGACACAATGAAAATACTTAGCACGATTGCACAATACTTTATACTCTTTAAAGTCTTAACAGAGCTTGATGAGAATACATTATTTTGCCCAATGTACCCAAGTAATTTGAATGCCTTGTACAGCGCGACAAAAAAAACGATTGATGCAGCATATCCATACAAGATGAATGGGTCCGAGTAAATGCTAAACAAATCTAAGTTTGTCGCTCTTCCTTCGGTTAAGGGAAGCCGAATCAAAACAACAAGCGCCAAAATACCTATAACTACGACGACTGCTTGAAGAAACATTATTGAAGTTCTTTTCATAATGATTGCACGAATTTTAATTTGTATACGCGAAGATAATAAATAATTATTGACAAGCAATAAATATTTAGCATTTTTGGGGAAATGATTACCTCTTGTCGTCTCTCTTTATTAAACACAAACGTATTTATAACTTTAAGAGAAGTATCTGATAGTCCAGCCCCTTAAACATTTCATCGTCAACGTGCATAATAAACTGGCCCAAAGTTGCTTTATTGTTGTATTCCCTTAGCATCTTTCTTAAAGGATAAATGTTTCTTTTGCTTCATCCATTTGTCTGCCGAAAATATACCACTGCCGGTATCTCATACGGGTTGTCCAAACTTCGGCCCCGCCGGGTAAGCCCGATGGTAGTCAGCGAGCTAACCATAATGTACCTGCACGGTGAACATTGCGACGACCATCGTAATGATTAACGGGAATTACAACAATACTCACGTACCATCCTGCTAATATTGCAAAGCCACCGAAGAGTTCTATATACGGTACCGCACCGTTTGTCTCCAATTCTTTGCGATAATGCGCTTGCAGATGAATATCTTTTATCGGTTGCCGAAAAGTTCGATTTCTTTAAGTGGGCTGATGCAGTATTAATCCGAAGTACTTTCCAGCTTTTACAAAGCGGTAGTTCAGATGAAAAATTCCGGCAAGTTGGAGACCTTAAATTTATTGGAACGAATTATGCAACTATTCGAATATTCTTCGAACAGGCGGTACAATGAATTAGCAAATCAAGCAGCAATACGAATATTTCTTCTTCCGCAATGTCCAAGGTCAGAATAAAGCGCTTGAGCACCTGTTGCTGCTAAGAATACGGCACCCAATAACCAGAATCCGTGAGGCTAAATTGGGGAACGTAAATAAATAGATGTCTCCTTAGTTGTATTTTGTATTTAAAATGGTTAAGCGACTATTCTGAGACGTCATCTGTTACGAACAAGAATAGAATGTCCCATTTATGAGTTAAATAGTAAAACAACAAAATCAACCTAACTGGAATGAAATTTAATTCTGTCCGCCATTATTTTCAAAACCTTTTTCTATAGAATTAATAGCTGATTTTAATTGCCTGATGATTTTCTGAGGCTTCGAATTTTCCGCTTCAATTTCATACCAGTATCCCTCCTTCGTTTTATATAGTTTATAGTAGGATGGATCAACTATTGTATCGGAAGTAGTAATTACATACTCCTGTAAAAGAGCGATCACCTTTCCTAAAGAATTTTTCATTTCAAAAGGATGAACTGTATAATGAAACTTCTGATTATTATCCAGAACGATTTCCTGAAATGAAATGATAGCCATTGTTTGTTTTATATAACAATAATAAAAAAACGATAAATAGGTACAAAATAAACTTACCAACATAAAGTCCTTCCCTGGATAAAAGCATGAGAATATCACCTTTCGTTTCTTTTTGATCTGCTTCTAATCCTCGTTGAATTATTCTGCTTAACACAATAAATTTTGCCTGCTAAATGCAGAATAATTTTACATTTTTCACCCACCCCGGGACAGCTTAAAACAGTCTCAGAAATTTTTAATTTCTCATTTCCCTGTTTCGTTACTTCACTGTTCATATTTCACTTTTTGTAGGTTTTAAAATATCTTTTATTTACTTTACAAAAGTATGAACCATGCTGACATCACACCTAATTAGAATTTGAACACGTATTTCCTTTCCATATTCTGCAACTTAATTTTGAACTCACATTTAAAAAGCCGTGTGGCGAAAATGAAGGCAGCCTTGATCGCTGACCGGCGAGATGTTCAAACGTTGCACGTTTGGTTATCTCGCCCCTTTCAGTCGGAACTCGCTACGGGCATGAAACCATAAAAATAATTGTCAAACCGTGTAAATGTTTTGTGATAAAAGAGACAAAAAAAGTAGGAAACAAATGGCTCAATATAAGGGTTGACGAGAAAGAGTATCAAGTTATTGAAAACTTTATAAAAAAACTACCTGCCAGAGCATTAGCGAATATGCGCGAAATATCCTATTGGAAAAGCCGGTAATTATCAAATACAGAAACGAATCTGCCGATCAGTTTCTAACTCAAATGATAGCGTTTAAAACGAATTAAACGCCATCGGAAATAATCATAATCAGGCAGTTGACCGGTTACAAATTTTACATTACCATATGCAATCGAGTTGATGCAGGTAGATTATGAAAATCTTTTTCCCGTTTTGAAAAATGAAAAAGAAATTGAAGTACTGATTAATCCTTTTATTTTTGCTTATCAAAACAAAGCAATGGAACAACTGGCGGGACAGATTGCTTCTGCAAAAATTGGTATGGCAAGACTTTCTTCAGTAATTATGAATATTGCAGGAAATATTATTTCAGGACAGGTAACAGGTGATACATCAAAGACACTAGCTGAACGGTTTGGTAAAATTATTCAGGTAAAAGAAAGTGTTTCAATAACAGGAATGACACCTCTTTAAGTAAATCCGCCCAATTGGATTTTGCAACACCAGCTTCTAAAATTGCAGCTCTTTGTTCCGGTGAATTCGTAGGCATGGTTGCAGATGATCCTTTATCAAAAAACAAAATTAAAATCTTTCCATTGTGAAATTCTTAATGATGAAAGTGCGTTACAATTTGAAGAAAAACACTTTAAAGAATTACCACAGATTTCTATGAACGAATTAAAACATGATTTTTTCGAAATCGTTGCCAAATGTAAAACCGGTTTACCGCTAATCAGGAACGATCTTTCTATTTAACCGCTGATGCTACGTGATTGAAACGCATCTAATATCCTTGTTTTATAGTGGTTTTCATGTTTCTTAATTTCACCTTTTTATTTTTACAAGAAAAAGAGACCAGGCTGCGAGCAAAAGCAATATCGCTGAACCTCCATAAATTAAAGATAAGCTAACATGTGCATCCCTTAATATTCCTCCTGTAAAAACCATCAAACCTCCTACGATTGTACTTAAAAAGTTAAGGAATCCATAACCGGTCGCTATATATCTTTCATCTATCACCTCGCATAAAACCGGCATCAGGTTAGCATCATTAAAACCCCTTGCAACCCCGTAAATAATCATCGCTGCGATGGCAACTCCGAAAGTATACGTATAGGACATCAGAAAGAGGCAAGGTGCGCCAATCGTAAAGCCCATGATTATTACGTATAAACGAGCACGTTTATTTATTTTGTGCCATCGGTCAGCCAGAACGCCGCCCAACAACACGCCGGCAAAAGATCCAATTTGAACATATCCAGTAGCTGAAATGCCTGCTTGTCCAAGATCAAGGTTAAAATGGCTTTTAAGAAAAGTTGGAAGCCAGCCATAGATAAGCCAATTCACAAGGCCATATGCGCAGAAATAAAATAATAATATCCTGAAAGAAAAGATGGAAAATAATTTTAAAGATTGGGTAATGCTCACGGGCAGTACTATTGCGCCTTTGTCTGTAATATTTATGCTTTCCTGTTTTTCAAGAGGTTTTCTTAACGTAAAGAATAAAATAAGTGCATAAGCCACCCCAAAAAATCCGAAGACCTGGAACCCGTAACGCCAACCCCAGGATTCAGAAATATAGCCCCCCAGCCCGCCAAGCGCAAGGCCTGCATATAATCCACTCATATGAATGCCCGTTGCAAGTGATCGGGTTGTACCTTTGTGGTAATCCGCTATTAAGGCTAGTGCTGCAGGAATGTAGCAAGCTTCGCTAATGCCCATACAAAGCCTGGCTGTGATCATCTCCCCGAAGGTTTGCGCGAATCCTGTCCATAACGTAACTATTGACCATACTAGAACACTAAATATGATCACCGGCTTTCTTCCATACTTATCTGCAAAGTAGCCACCTAACGGGCTGAGAACTCCATAGGACCATAAAAATACAGAAGTTAATAAACCAAATTGTGCATCATTGATACTAAAACTGCTAACAATAGGATCACGCATGGAGGTGATGAGAATACGGTCAAAGTAGTTTAAAAAAGCTACCACCCACAATAATGCAACCACGATCCAGGCATACGTTTTAGAACTAAATTTAAAAGGTTTCATGAGGTTGTTTTATCAGCATACACAAAACAGTTCGTGCCAGCTTTTATTAAAAAATCAGATGAACGGTTATTGAATCATTAACTTACTTTCAAAGTTTTCAAATATAAATGATTTCAGATAATGTATTACATAACCTTCACCATTATTTTAATAATCGGAAGAAAAAAAATATCGAATTGAATTACTATGCATCAGAACGTGTGATATTTATACATGGAACAGGGTAAATCAGCACACATTACGATAAAAATCATAGATCAACACTAACGTTTTTCATTAAAAGTAAAAAAATAAATCGCCTTTTATGTATTACATAAATGGAAAGTCATACTTTTATAAAAAAAGTATGAAATACACAACGATCCTAATGATTGTTTTTTTGGAATGCTTCTTTAACTGTGCTTATTCACAGGAAATAATTCCGCTTTATCAGCATGTGCCTAATTCTATTCCCAGCCAGATAAAAGAGCAGGCAGATTCTTTATCAAAAAGAGGAAAAGTGAGTCATGTTACTGATCCAACTCTTTCTGTTTATCTTCCGGACCCCGCTATAAGAAATGGCACAGCCATCATAATTTGTCCCGGTGGCGGCTATTCCTATCTGGTGGTAAATGGAGAAGGCAGTGATATTGCGAAAGAGCTGAATACGAAAGGCATCACCGCATTTGTATTAAAATACCGGTTACCAGATGATCGTATCATGAAGAATAAATCTATCGGGCCTTTACAAGATGCGCAGCAGGCTATAAAAATAGTACGAGAACGGGCAACAGATTGGAAAATAGATGTTTCTAAAATAGGCATCATGGGATTCTCAGCAGGAGGACACCTGGCCTCAACGCTATCCACTCACTACAGTACAGCAGTAATTGACAATGCGCTTAAAACCAATCTTCGCCCTGATTTTTCAATTCTTATTTATCCTGTTATCAGTTTCCAGGAAGGCATTCTCCATAAGGGTAGCAAAAAAGCTCTAATTGGTGCAAAAGCAGATACAGCCCTGATAAATAATTTCTCAAATGAACTCCAGGTGACCGGTAATACGCCACCGGCATTTCTTGTTGCATGCAATGATGATAAAGTGGTACCTGTTCAAAATACAATTCGCTATTTTATTGCTTTGCATGAGCATGGTGTGAATGCTGAAATGCATATTTATGAACACGGAGGTCATGGTTTTGGCCTTCACAATAAAACGACAGAAGACCAATGGATAGAACGATGTTATCATTGGATGAAGGCCAATGGTCTTTTGTAACGCCAGGAAAGATTATATACCCAAATTTTTTCAATTTTTCATTTACAATTCGCAGCTGTAATCAATAGTATTAACAGGTTGTCGGCAATGATACCTTATAGGAAATTCAAAAAATAAATGAGACCTATTATTTGTCGAAAAACTCAGGTAAATATCTGGCGGCTTTTTCTCTTACTGGCATCACCTCTTTTTCAGGGATCGATTTATATGGCCACCTAAGGCGCGTCCCAATGTCGGTCCAACCACCAACCGCTGCCAGAAATTTGTCAAGTGCCGGATTTGAATACCCGGTTTGTTTATATGGAACGATGCATTCTTCAAAAAATTCCAGAATACTTATCTGAGTCGCCATTGCTTTGTCCAGGTCTGATTGCATAAGATCCCACCATCGTTGTGATCCTTCCGGACTTAAACACGCCACGTTGGAATAGGCACCTGCAGCCACCTTATACTTTATACCGGTAGCGAGTAAGTGGCCGGGAATGAATATCGCAATCTGAGAACTATAAGTACGCATATCTTCATACCATTGCTTGTCACCTGCCGCCACTTTTATTCCGATGAGTTGCGGGATTTCTTTTATTAAAATTCCGTAAGCAGCAGGAGTAAGTACTTGTTTTGCGTGAGGAGGATTATATAAGACAATAGGAATATTACCAGCTGCTTTTGTTACTTTTTTTAAAAATAAAACTTGCTCCTCCATGTTGGTGGTAACCCAATCCGGCAGAATCACCTGAAATGCATCGGGCCTGAGATGCACAGTCCTCTCAATTCTTTTTAAAGAGATTATTGGAGATGGATGGCTTGCACCAATCTGGAAATGCATACCAGCATTCAGACATTTGCCAGCAACTATTTCCTGTATGCGATCAAACTCTGCCTCTGTCTGATTATGGAATTCGCCGGCAGTTCCATTGGTATATATTCCATTCACTTTTGAGGCAATGAGATAATCAACTTCTGCAGATAATCTGTCATAATCGAAGCTATCATCATCGTTAACAGGTAGCAGTACCGTACCCCAATTTCCGCGAAGGTTTTTTGCAGTGAGCAAAGTTATTTTTCTTTTTTAAAATCTTTAAATGTTGCCGATTCAAATACAATGCCTTCATAAGGCTTCACATAGCCAGCTTCAAAAAGGCAGGCTATTTGTCCATCGGAAAGAATACCAACATTTGAGTAAGCAGATGGGCCGGCATAAAAAACTTTTTTAAACGGCCATGATTTTCCATTGTTATAACTTAAGCGAACGGTCATATTAGTCCGTGATGTTTTGCTTGCCGGATTAGAAAATATAAGACATCTTTTTTTGCCGCGATAATTATAACTTATGAGGCTTCCCTGACAAACCGGTTCGATTAAAGCGGAATCGGCGTGTATGGACGACCATGATTTACCGCCATTCTTACTAATAGAAACCTGGCGGCATCTTGCAGGTCCTGAATTTCTCATATTGAGCAAAAGCCGTCCCCTTGAAATTTCAGCAACCGTGGATTCGTTTACTCTTCCTTGTGGTGTTGTGCCTCCCAACACCCACGTCTTTCCACCATCGTCAGAATATATTGAGTGAGAAAAACTCATTTTTTCCCCGGCGACTAAATGATCACATGCCACCACTAATCTGTTTTTATAACCATT
>Ga0207667_10001882_pt1 | contig 26395 bp, 18 predicted proteins | sample KBSCornC52_FD_184301 | JGI IMG/M metagenome (GOLD analysis project Ga0207667, IMG submission 184301) | Corn rhizosphere microbial communities from Kellogg Biological Station, Michigan, USA - KBS Corn C5-2 (SPAdes) (version 2) | ecosystem: Host-associated > Plants > Roots > Rhizosphere > Soil ...
GCATGAGAGCGGGAGGGTGCAGCCTCCCGTCCGCCGCGGAGTGCACCCAATCTGTTGAGCCCGTCTGCGTAAGAGTGTGTTTAGATAATGCTTTTATCCTGCGACCGGCTTGTGGGCGTCATAGCCGATGCTTTCCTCGCCGTCCGGCACGAGCTCCGCCCCTTTTTGTGCTCTTGACAGACAGCCTGTCGAAGATGAGCACCGAAGGCTTCGTCTGACGTCGTTTGCGATGCGCCTGATTCGCCAACACGCCATGCCTCGCATCAGATTGACGTCGAGGGCGGCCGGCAGTCACGGTGATGCGGCGCGATTCACTTCCTGTTCGCTCGATGCAACGACGGCGGGAACCTGACCGAAGGCGTGGAAGCCGCAAGGTGCAGCCCGACGGCAACTCTCTCCCCGGTGACGCTGCCGAATAACGCGATTCGCCCCCGCCACGCACATGAAGCCCCCTCTCCCGTTTTTGGGAGAGGGGGTTTGGGGGTGAGGGCGCCGTTTATCGCGCCGTATTCAGCCACGTGGCGAAGGCAGGATCGTTCAGGAGGCGCTTCGCAAGGTCGTCGTAACCCTGCGTCAGGGGATGGCTCGCATCGGCGTACTCCTCGCTCGGCAGCGTGTCCGGCATGACATGCGCGATCCGATTGTCCGTGAGCCAGGCGGCAATCGAATCGCGAATCCCGCGATATTGTGGCTGCTGGTCCTCCGCGACCATGTGTTCGTTAAACGGACCCAGGATGACCATCACGTCGTTCCCGCGGTCCCGCAGCAGCCGGACGGTCCGTTGAAACGCTTGCCACTGTAGCGACTTCGCCGGGTTCACCCACTCGAAATGCTGCGGCTTTGTGCCGCGCGCGTTCCACGGCCGGTGGCGCGGGCTCCGCGGGCCGCGCTGCGGGTCGTTCGCGGGCTCTCCGGGCACGGCGGCGGTCAGGCGGCGGAGGGGGTTCGTCCACGCGTTGGGCGTGCCAGGCGGGTCGCGGTCGTCCTGCTGGAGCGTCCATTTCGGCAGGCTCATCTGGTCGAACGACACATCGTCGACGTGGCTCACCCAGGCAAAGAAGCCGAGGTTCCGGTGCGCGACATAACCGAGCCGGGTCGCCGCATCGGCCCGGTAGCATGGCACTTTGCCGAACCCCTGCGGGACCAGCTCCGGGTGGTTGAAGGTCTCCTCCTCCGGCGCGCTCAGATCCGCCTTCGGGCTGGACATCCAGAGCACGTTGCACTGGACGATCACCTTCCGGTCGCGGAGGCTTCCCGCGTAGTGGTCGATCAGCCCCTCCATCGCCAGCGGAAACACGCCGTTCACCCCGCAGTTCGCGAACCGCGTCCGGCCGCCGGACGCACTGGATTCGGCAGCAAGGAAGTGTGAAAGCGTCCCCTCCGGCCGCACGTACTCGCCCCATACCACGGAATCGCCCAGCACCGGCACCACGGAAGGGTCCGACAGCGAATCGATTCGCCGCTGGTAGAGCCAGTAATCGCTGCTCAGCGCGTAGGGGATTCGATAATCCGGCCCCGGCTCGAAGCGCTCGACCCTCTTCCACAACCGCGGCGCGAGAAACATGAATCCGAGCACGATGGCGGCCACCGCGACCCACTGACGCGCGTCGAGCCGCATCTCGTTCACGCCGAAGGGCGGCTCCTGAATAGTCGGCGTCTCCGGCTCGCGCGTCAGTGTGGTCATGTCGGAATCGTCAGAACTGGAAGTAGATGAACGCGCCGCCGCCGGCCGAGAAGAGGCAGAGATAGAGGATCATCGCGGCGGCGAGGCAGACCCGCACGAGTCCGTGCGCGAGCACGGGCCGCACCCGCGATTCATAGAGCGACTCGTAGAGCCAGACGAGGCAGGCCAGGAGGACCATCAGCGCGGGAATCGCCGGGCTGGACCAGACGCCGGTGAAGATGCGCCGCACGACGAGGAGCGCGTCGGAGAGCGAGGCCGCCCGGAAAAATATCCATGCGAAGCAGACATACGCGAACACCCACACCCGCTTCAGCAGCAGCGGCACGCGCTCACGGTACCAGGCGGCCCGCTCCATCCCGCGCGTCGCGATGAGCCCGATCCCGTGCAGCGCGCCCCAGATGGCGAACGTCCAGCTCGCCCCGTGCCAGATCCCCGAGATGAGGAACGTGAGGAACAGGTTGCGCCACGTCAGCAGCGTTCCGTGCCTATTTCCTCCCAGCGGGATGTAGACGTAGTCGCGGAACCACGACGAGAGGCTGATGTGCCACCGTGACCAGAAATCTCCCAGACCCGTCGCCAAATAGGGGTTGTTGAAGTTCAGGATGAGGTTGAAGCCCATCATTCTGGCCACGCCGCGCGCCATGTCGGTGTAGCCGCTGAAGTCGAAGAAGATCTGCCACGCGAACGAGCGCCGATGCGGGCTGTGCGGCCGGGTTGTCGTAGACCCGCTCGACGTAGAGCGCGAGGTAGTTGGCGAGCGCCAGCTTCTTGAAGAGGCCGACCAGGAAGAGCGACATCCCGTCGGTCAGGTTCTCCAGCCGGAAAACGGGCGTGCGGCGGAATTGCGGCAGCAGGTGCTTCGCCCGCTCGATGGGCCCGGCCATGAGCTGCGGGAAGAAGCAGACGAACGTCGCGAACCGGAGGAATCCCCGCTCCCGCTCGACGTTTCCCAGATAGAAGTCGATGGTGTAGCTCATCGACTGAAACGTGAAGAACGAGATTCCGACCGGCAGCGCGTAGGTGAACCCGGGCGGCATCAGGGTAGACGGGTCCGGCAGATGCAAACCCAGAAAGGCGAGGTTCTGAATCGCGAATCGGGCGTACTTGAAGAAGAGAAGCAGCGCAAGATTGTTGACGATGCTGATGAGCAGCCAGACGCGGCGGCTTCGCAGATACGCTCCCAGCGCCATCAGCCCGACCAGCACGGAGAAGAACCAGAAGGTCGGCCGGAGCGCGGCCGGACCGGCGATCGCTCCGATGACGAGCGCGATAGTGAGGCCGATGGAGACCACGAGTGCCGCGGAAAGCGCCCGATCCCGTGGACCATTCGGAAGAGCGGCCTGCTCTCTGCGTCCCGGGCAGTGGTCCATCAGCGCGACGAGCGTGTAGTCGAGCGCGGTGGAGTAGAAGATGAGGAGCAGGTAGTACGGGTTCCACCAGCCGTAGAAGAAATACGAAGCGAGCAGCAGCCAGGGGGTCCACAGAGGCGTGCGCCGGAGCAGATAGAACACCGGCAGGACGACGAGCATGAAGAGGAGGAACGGCAGGGTGTGGAAGAGCATCGATTCAGGCCGGCCGTTCCACTGTCCCGTGACGCGCTATCGGCCTCGACGGCGTCCCCATCCTGGCCATCAGCCCTTGCCCTTCGGCGTGCCCACCTTCGCCGCCTCGTCCGCGCTGAGCCGCCGCACGCACCGCATGCCGCAGTAGTCGGTCGCGAAGCAGGCATCGGTGTCGCCGGTGCGCTCGCCCTGCCGTCGAGTCACGCTGCACATGTCGGCGCTGGCCTTCCAGTTGCCTCCCCGCAGAATCCGCTTCACGTCGCGGCCGGGGCTGGCCGGCCCATGCGGATCGGCGGCGGGGCTGGCCTTGTAGTAGCCGGGATCGTACACATCCTCGCACCACACCGAGACGTTCCCGAACATGTCGTACAGCCCCCAGGGGTTCGCCTTCTTCTGGCCGACGGGATGTGTCTTCTGGTCCGAATCGTCCGCGAACCACGCGACCTGCCGCAGCGCATCGGCGGTAGAGGGTCCGGGGTCGTCGGAGCCCGCCCGCGCGGCATACTCCCACTCCGCCTCGGTCGGCAGCCGGTAGCCCGTCGCCGAATAGTCGCAGGTCCAGTCCGGCGTCTTTTCGTCGTAGCACGGCTTCAGCCCCTCCAGCCGCGACCGCTCGTTGCAGTACGCCTTCGCGTCCCGCCATCGCACCCGCTCCACCGGCCCCTTCGGGTTGTCCTGCCAGTGCGACGGATCGGGGATCTGCGCCTTCGCGAACATCTCGTGGGTCACCGGGTAGACGTCCATCGCAAACGCGGAGACGGTGACCTTGTGCGCGGGCGCTTCGTCGGGATTCCCGCGGTCCGATCCCATCGTGAACGTGCCGCCCGGAATCGCGGCCATATGGACGCCGGACTTGCTGACAATCTCCGCCGCCGCGGGTGACGTGGCCGCGGGCGAGCCGCCAGACCTGGCCGAGGCGGCTCCGCCCGACGAACTCGTATCCTTCCCGCATCCCGCCAATACCAGCGCCGCGGCGCTCAAAGCTACAAACCCTGACAAACGCAAAACACGGCTCCTTCTATTTCTCGCGCGCCTTGAACCAGACCGGCTGCTTGTTGCTGTCACCATCCGTCGTGAGCTGGGCGAAGTCGGTTGGAGGCGCGGTGGCCAGGTCGAGCGTCCCGCTCTTCTGTGCCGAGACCGCGCAGATGTTCCAGCCGCCCGCATAGACGCCCACGATCTCGTTGGCGGCGGTGAAGGAGAGCTTCTTGGTCAGGTCGCCCTCGCCGTCCGGGCCTCGGCTGAACGCGACGTAGCGGCCGTCTGGCGACCATCCGATGTGATAGATCTTGTTCACCTTGTCCGTAATGGTCAGGCTCCAGGGGCCGACCACCGGGTTATCGGAGTTCAGGTCGATGGGCGCGATGGCGAGGTCGTGGTCGCTCGGCCCCCACGCGATGTGCTTGTCGTCGAGGCATAGGCGCGGCCGGCATCCGGGAATCTTGAGGTCGATGATTCGGTTGCCTCTGGCCTCGATGAGCAGGATGGTGTGATCGAATCCCATGCCGGCGTGAACGGTGGCGACGATCCACTTGCCGTTGGGCGAGAAGCCCGGATTGTAGAGGTGATGGAGGTTCGCGCTGTTCGGATGCGGATGCGTCTTGCCAGTCCGCAGGTCGTAGAACTCCATCCCCTTCGTGTAGTAGTCGACCACGTCGAACCGCGGATATTCCTGATTCAGGTATCCGATGGTCTGGCTGTCCGGCGCCCAGAAGGGCTCCCGCGCGTGGTCCGCGATCTTCTTGCGGTGCCGCCCGCTGATGCTCATCACCCAGAGGCTCCGCACGGTGTCGCGGCCCTCGCCCGTATCCACCGAGAAGGCGATCTTCGTGCCGTCCGGCGAGATCTGCGGATAGTGCTCGTGCACGTTCGGCGTCCGGGTGATGTTGCGGCGCTTCGTGCCGTCCGCGTTCATCACGAAGATCTCCCAGTTGCCTCCGGTGTAGCTCTCATAGGCGATCTTGTATCCGGCGCCGTGGAGCGCTTTCTGGAGCGGCTCCCCGGCAGCCCGTGCTCTCGTGGCGCCCGCCACGAGCAGGAGGCTGATGATTGCAGGATGGATACGCATTCTCATAAATTCCGGCCCTTTCAACGTTTTTCGGCTCGAATCTCCCTTATGATATCGCACACCTTCGCCCACGGCGCGCGACGGTCACATGGGAGGATGCTATGACACGGGATGCGCAGATTCCTGTTTTTGTGTGTCGCGGGCCGGCGACAAGTTGCGGCTTTTTCCGCACCCGGTCGTGAGCGCGACGACCGCGGCCCGCGATCCAGATGAATCGCGGGCCACGATGGGCTGACCTGACCAATGGCTGTTAGCGAATTGTAATCTACAGAATTCGCACGCTCGTCGCGGTGATCGTCCCGGCGGCAAAGGTGCCCTCCACTTTCACGGACGTGGCAAGCATGAGCGCGGTCCAGAAATCGGCCGTAGACAGGGTTGACCCGTCCGTCGCGCGGAAGGCAGTCGATCCGGTCGTCGCGATGTTCACGCCGCCGCTGCCGCCAAAGGTGAACCCGTCGAACTCGGTGACGGGATTCACGGTGAAGGTCCCGGCGCCACTGTTGACGCTGGTCGGCGCGCCCTTCACCTCCGCCTGGTGACCCCCGTGCTCGCCCTCATTCTCATCGTCGAGCTTTACCCGGGTGGCGGTGAGGGTGGACGTATTCGCGTCGAACGTTCCCTCGGCCTCGACATTCGCACCGGCGGTCAGCGCGGCGAAGAAGTCCGTCGAGGTCATCAGGACGCCACTCCCGCCGCGGAACACCGTATCCGTGGTCGTTACGATGTGCACGACCGCATTCTTCGGAACGAGCCCATGGGTCTTGCTCACGGTCACGTCGAACGTCCCGGCCGCGCTGTTGATGTTGGAAGCGGTCCCCTTCAACTCGGGATGCTCTGCCTGCTGGTCGGACTGGATCTTGATGCTGGTCGCCGCCAGCGTGCTGGTCGTGGTGTCGAACTTGCCGGTGACGTGTACGCGCTTTCCGTTCGCAAGGGTCGGGCTCGGAGCGGAGTTCGCGTTGAAGATAACGGTGTTCACATCCGTCGTGACCGTCACGGATCGATTCCCGCGGGTGAGCGTGAAGGTGAAGTTGGGCGCGGTTCCCGACAGGCCGGAGACCGTTCCTTCGTAGATCTCCTCCTCATGCCGATTCTTGTCGTTGAGGCCGGTCTTGCCGCCCTCTTTCAGCGATGGGACGATCTTGCCGAGCAGAATCCGGAAATTCGCGAGATCGAAGTCCACCACGACGTCATCGGAGCCGGAAATCTGGCGCGGCGCCGGCAGGTTGAAGGTCACGATGGCGTTGCCGTTGGCGTCGCGCGGCAGCGAGGCGTCCAGCTGGAGCGTGGTCCCGGTGGTCTGCCCAACCGGAATCAAATTGAGCGACGGGGCCAGCGTGACCTGTACCTTCGTGTAGGTCCCCGCGGGAATGGTTGCGGTCGAAAGGAAGGCGAACCGCTGTCCGTTCGCGTCGCGGAGCGTCTTCAGGTCGATGATCACGCCCGTCGAGTCGCTGAACACGTTCACGGCGTTGTTGTTGCTGTCGATGAGATCGACGCTGAAGATGGTTGCCCAAACGTGGCTGTAGTCTTCACGGAAGCTGTCGGTTACGAACACGCCAACCTGCGTGCTGCCGCCGCCGGACGACGACCCGCCGCCCCCGCTCCCGCACCCCACCAGCACGGCCGCCAGACCGGCGATTGCCAGCCAGGAAATTCTGTTCACTTGCTTCTCCTCCGAATCACGGAATCACGCAATCACGGATTCACACCAGGAGCACGGCCGCGGCCGTGCCAAATCGAGAGTGGGTCACTTTATGCCGCGCGGGGGAGGCGCGGCCAATCGACGACAATAGAGGCAGTGAGCGGCTCGGCTCGGTTCCGCGGATCGATGCAGTAAGGGGGAGAGCCAGATTCCTCACCTCGTGCGACTTCATTCCGCGACGAATTGTTCCCCGGCTATCATCCCATCACGCGCTTGAACAGTACCCGCTTCGCCGCCTCGACGAGCAGCAGGTAGGTCGCCGTGGCCGCCACCAGGAATGCGAAGAAGAGCGGCGGGAGCGGCGTGAAGCCGAGCGGGGCGGCCAGCGGCGTGTACGGCAGCACGGCCGCCACGCCGACCGCCGCAAGCATAGTCGCGACGAGCGGCCTCGATGGTTTGGACCGCAGTGGATTCCTCGCCGTCCGAATCACGAAGATGACCAGCGTCTGCGTCGCGAGCGATTCCACGAACCAGCCGGTGTGGAACTCGGCCTGCGAAGCGTGGAAGACCGAGAGCAGCACCCAGAAGGTGAGAAAGTCGTAGATCGAGCTGATGGGGCCGATCAGCATCATGAAGGAGCGGATGAGGCGCATGTCCCAGTGGCGCGGCTTGCGAATCATCTCCGGGTCCACGCGGTCCGTCGGTATCGTAATCTGTGAAACGTCGTAGAGGAAGTTGTTCAGCAGGATCTGCGGCGGCAGCATCGGCAGGAAGGGGAGGAAGAGCGACGCGCCCGCCATCGAGACCATGTTTCCGAAGTTCGAGCTAATGTTCATCAGCAGGTACTTCATGACGTTTCCGAACGCCTTGCGGCCCTCCAGAATTCCGTTGTGCAGGACGTGGAGGCCTGGCTGCATCAGGATTATCTCGGCCGCCTCCTTCGCCACGTCCACCGCCGTCGCCACCGAGATTCCCACGTCCGCCGTGTGGAGCGAGGGCGCGTCGTTGATGCCGTCGCCCATGTAGCCGACCACGTGCCCGCGCCGCTTGAGGGCCGCGATGATCCGATTCTTCTGCGCCGGCGAGACCCTCGCGAACACGGAGACCTGTTCCGCCACCTGCCCCAGCGCCGAATCGGTCATGGTCTCCATCTCGTCGCCGAGCACGATTCGGGAGGCGTCCAGCCCGACCGTTTCGCAGAGATGGCGCGTCACGAGCTCGTTGTCGCCCGTGATGAGCTTGACATGCACGCCATCCTTCGCGAGCCGGTGGAGAAGGTTGTCCGCGTCCGGCAGCGGCGGGTTCACGAACGTGACGAAGCCCGTGAGCGACATGCCGCTCTCGTCGTCGGCCGTGTAGCGATCCTTCGGCGGGACCTGTTTCGCCGCGACCGCGAGCACGCGGAACCCCGACGCGCTGAACCCGCGGTAGGTGGAGATGCAGCCGGCCCGCTCGGTTTCCGTTAGCGGGACCTGCTCCCCATCGCGCTCCCACGAATCGCACACGGCGAGAATCGATTCCGGCGCTCCCTTCGAGATGAGCAGACGCTCGCCGCCATCGCCGCCCATCTGAGCCACAACCGAGAGTCGCCGCCGCTCGAAGTCGAAGGGAATCTCGGCCACTTTGGCATAGCCGCCGTCTTCCTGTTTGCACGCCGCGAGGATGGCGTCGTCGAGCGGGTTGCGGATGCCCGTCTCGAAACGGCTGTTCAGGCAGGCGAGCTGGCGGGTCCTCTCGCTCGGCTGCCCGGCCGTGTCAACCGCCGCCTCCATCCGCATGTCGCCGGTGGTGAGCGTGCCTGTCTTGTCGCTGCACAGTATGTCCATCGAGCCGAGGTTTTCGATAGCCTCGAGGTGCTTGACTATGACGTGCCTGCGGGCCATCCGAATCGCGCCCTGCCCGAGCGTCACGGTGGTGATCATCGGCAGGAACTCCGGGGTGAGGCCAACCGCGAGCGCGATGGCGAAGAGGAGCGAATCGAGGGCCGGCTTGTGGAACGCCGCGCTGACGAGGAAGACGAAGAGGACGAGGAAGAAGACCGAGCGTGTGATGAGCGCCGACAGCTCGCGCATGCCGCGCTCGAAGTCGGTCTCCGGCGGGCGGGTTGCCAGCCGCGCCGCGATCTCGCCGAACGACGTAGCCGGGCCAGTCGCGGTGATCAGAGCCGTTGCAGACCCGCTGGTGACGGAGGTGCCGAGGAAGAGGCGGTCCGGCGAATCGGGATGGGTGGCGGAGGGCGGCGCGCCATTCGCGGACGCGGTCTTCTCGACCGGCATCGATTCGCCGGTCAGCGCGGCCTGCTGAACGTGGAGGGCGTCGGATTCGAGTATTTGCGCGTCGGCGGGCACGAGATCGCCCGCCGACAGCCGGACGACGTCGCCGCGCACGATCTCGCGCCGTGGTATCTCCTTCCACGCACCATCCCGGAGCACGGTCGCCGTCGGCGCGACCTGCGCGCGAAGCCGGTCCGCCGCGCGCTGCGAGTGGAACGTCTGGAGGAAGTTGAGGACCGCGCTGATGACGACGATGGCGACGATGATGGCGGCGCTCAGCCGCTCGCCGAGGCTGGCGGACACCGCGCTCGCTATCAGCAGGATGGTGACGAGCGGGTTCGCGAAGAGCCGCCCGATCTGCGCCACCAGCGCCAGCCGCTTCGCGCGTCCAAGCTCGTTCGGGCCGTCGCGGGCGAGGCGCGCGGCTGCCTCCGCGCCGGTCAATCCGCGCTTCGGATCGGCGGCGACGCTTCCTGGCTGCACTCCCGCTTCCGTAATCGCCATTTCACCTTCCTGTTCCCCGCCCGCCCGCCTCTAACCTCCCTTCGGTACGCGCCATGAATCGAGCAGGCGCAAGGTAATCTATTGCCACGACGAAGAAGTCAAAATGCTCAATGCTCAATTTCCAATGCAAAATGGGACGTTGGCCGCTGTATTTGCCGGTCACGTGATCCAGCCGTCATTCTGAGCGGAGCGAAGAATCCGGCCGCCGGATTCCTCGGTCGCCAGGGCTCCCTCGGAATGACGTCAACTGCAGGGGCTTAACATCCATTGACCAGTTGACCGATTGGCCAGTTGACCGATTGACCAGTTGCCCGATTGACCAGTTGACCGATTGACCAGTTGACCGATTGACCAGTTGACCGATTGACCAGTTGCCCGATTGACCAGTTGCCCGATTGACCAGTTGCCCGATTGACCAGTTGACCGTCGAGCATTGGACAATCTGCATTGAACATTCAATATTGATCTGCCCACGGGAGCGCTCCGACCACGATGCCTGAGATGCCTGAGACGCCGTTTCTCGCCCTCCAGCCCGGCCGCTACGGGCTCTCCGAGCCGCTGTCCGACGACATCGTCCGGCTCGACACGCAGCTCGGCGCGGTCCTCGATCATCAGGAGGGGAGGGAGCTTCTCGACCTCTCGAAACGCCTCTTCTCCGAAGCGGGCCTCGATCCAACCGACCTCTTCGACCGCGTGCCGGAGCTGAAAGACCCGCTGATGGTGCAGCGCGTCCTTCGCGCCTACGCCGCGCTCTTCCAGCTTATCAACACCGCCGAGCAGAAGGAGATCGTGCGCGTCAACCGGGCGCGGATGGCGCGCGAGACCGGCAATGCCCGGCACGAATCGATTCGCGAGGCCATCGGGCGGCTGAAGCAGGCGGGCGTCACGGCGGAGGAGATGGACGCGCTCATACAGGGAATCGAGATCATCCCGACGCTGACCGCGCATCCCACCGAGGCCCGCCGGCGCGCCGTGCTGGACAAGCTTCTCGATATCGCGAACGACCTGGTGGAGTGCGCGATGCCGCGCGACCTGCCGCGCCTCGACCACCCGCTCACCACGCGCGGCCTCGCCGAGCGGGAGCTCCGTCGGTCGCTGGAGGCGCTCTGGCAGACCGACGAGATTCGCGGCTACAAGCTCACGGTCACCGACGAGGCGCGCAACGCCCTTTACTTCTTCGAGCACACGATTCTCGACGTCGTCGCCCGCCTGCACGACGACCTCGCGGGGGCGCTCCAGGACTCGTATCCCGGCGCGGAGTTCCATATCCCGTGCTTCATCAAGTACCGGTCGTGGGTGGGGGGCGACCGCGACGGGAACCCGAACGTCACGCCGGACCTGACGTGGCAGACGCTCCTCACGCACAAGCGGCTGGCCCTCTCGTTCTATCTGGAACGCGTGGAGAGCCTGCAGCGGGAGCTGACGATCAGCTCGCGCCTCTTCCCGATTACCCAGGAATTCGCGGAGAGTTTGGAGCAGGACCGGCAGGCAATTCCGATGGACGCGGGGCGGCAGGCGAGATTCGCGCAGGAGCCCTACAGCCTGAAGCTCCGATTCATCGCGCAGCGGCTCCAGGCGAGCCTCGGCGAACTGGAGACCATCGGCGACTACCGGGCCATTGTGGCCGGCGCGGGGGTGGACCTCCATCGCGGAATCGCGTACCACGACGCCGACCAGCTTCTGTCCGATCTCACGGTCATGCAGGAGAGCCTTCGCTCTATCCACTCCGACCTGATGGCGGATACCGGCGGCCTCGCCCAGCTCATCACGCAGGTGCGGACCTTCGGATTCCATCTCGCCACGCTCGACGTGCGGCAGCACTCCGACGAGCACCTGCCCGTGCTGGATGCCATGCTCGCGGCCAGCGGAATCCTCCCGGCGGACAGGCCGTACTCGTCTCTGCCTGAGGAGGAGAAGGTCCGGCTCCTCTCGCGCGAGCTGATGAATCCGCGCCCCCTCCTGCCGCCGGAGTGGACCGATTCGCCCGACCTGCTGGCCATCCTGGACGTGTTCGACGTGATTCGCCGCGCGCAGCGGTACATCGCGCGGGAGGCGGTCGATACCTACATCATCAGCATGACCCACGGCACCAGCGACATCCTGGAGGTGCTCCTGCTGGCGAAGGAGGCGGGACTGCTGCGGTGGCGGATGGATGGCGAGACCCCGCATCTGGAGAGCGACATCGACGTGGTTCCCCTTTTCGAGACCATCGACGATCTCAGTCGCTGCGACGGCTTGATGCGCGGGCTGTTCGCGAATCGGGCGTATCGCGAGCAGGTGCGCGGGCGCGGCGACTTCCAGGAGATAATGCTCGGCTACAGCGACAGCAGCAAGGACGGCGGCTTCCTCGCGGCCAACTGGTCGCTGCAGGACACGCAGGCGCGTATGGCGCGGGTCTGCCGCAAAGCGGGGATTGCGCTGCGGCTATTCCATGGGCGGGGCGGCACTGTCGGTCGCGGCGGAGGGCGCGCGAATCGGGCCATCCTCTCGCAGCCGCCCGGCAGCTTCGCCGGCCGGATTCGGTTCACGGAGCAGGGCGAGGTCATCTCGTTCCGCTACAGTCTCGCGCCCATCGCGCACCGCCACCTGGAGCAGATCGTCAACGCCACCCTCCAGTCCGCGGCCCAGAACCTCGGCAGGCTGAAGAAGAAGCGGGAGTCCCCGGCGTGGCACGAGGCGATGGCGGCGATGGCCGCGCACTCTCGGGGCGTCTACCGCGCGCTGGTCTACGACGACCCGGAATTCTGGTCGTTCTACACGCAGGCGACTCCCATCGCGCACATCAGCCGCCTCCCGATCGCGTCGCGCCCCGTGTTCCGCCCCGGCAAGCATATCGCCGGAATCGAGGACCTGCGCGCGATTCCCTGGGTGTTCGCATGGGTCCAGTCTCGCTACGTCCTTCCAGGCTGGTACGGCCTCGGCAGCGCGCTCTCGTGGTTCGTCGAGCAGAAACCTGAGAACCTGGCGCTGTTGCAGGAGATGTACCGCGAGTGGCCCTTCTTCAAGACGGTCGTCGACGCCGCTCAGCTCGAGCTGGTCCGCGCGCACCTCCCGACCGCCGCGATGTATGCTGCCCGCGTCCATCCTGCGACGCTGGGCCGCCGGATCCACCAGCGAATCGAGGAGGAGTTCGAATCGACGCGCCAGTGGCTGCTTAAGGTGACGCAACAGGAGGCGCTCCTGAATCACGCGCCGGCCGTCCGCTCCACGGTCGAGCTGCGGAATCCCGCCGTCACGCCTCTCAGCCTCCTCCAGGTCGCGCTGCTTCGCTACTGGGACGCCCATCTGGAGGACAGTTCGGAGGAGGAGTCAGCCGCGTGGAGGGAGGCGATTCTGCTGAGTATCGCCGGTATCGCGGCCGCAATGCAGAGCACGGGGTAAGCACCGGAACGACGAGCGGGCGGGTAAGCGACCAACGATGGGGAATCGCTTCGAAGGCAGAGTGCACGCCGGTCTGGTCGCCCCTGCGCACGCTTTGACGTTACGCGCGCGCAGCATTCGATACCGCGGTTTATCGACGCGCTGGTGAATGAAGAGAGAATATGCCCGGCCCTACTTGAATCGCGCAATGACGGTCGCGAGATGGGCGTCCATGCGGGCGCGGAGGGCGTCGTTACTGATCTCACCGAGCCCGAAATCGCGCCAGGGGTCGTAGTAATGAGGTTGCGGATGGCACATGTCGACGAGCGAATCGAGGTCCCAGTAGGGATCGAAGGGCTGGCCGCCGCACGAGAGATAGGCTTGCAGAAACTGCTCCGCGGCGTCCGCGCCATACATGCCTGCGAGATTCGTGCGGCAGTGGGCGACATCGACCGACGCGGGCCCGCGGCAGGCATTGATCCAATCCACGACGCCCGAGATGGCGCCGTCCCTCCAGAGCACGTTCATCGGGTGGTAGTCGCGATGAATGAAGACCGGGTCGAACGCGGGCTCGTCGGCTTTCACGCGCTCAATCGCGATCTCCCACAATCGCGGATACCGCGACCATTCGGGCGATTCCGCGATCGTCTTGTCCGACCAGCTCCGGAAGGACCACGCAAAGTCCTCCGCGCGGCGCCGATGTATCGTGGCCAGCTCCCGCGCGAGGGTTGATATCCAGCCATCGAAGTCGTCCGGGCGCAAGTCTATTGCGCCCCCGACAAACGACATCAGCACAACCGGCGCGCCGAATCCCACGTTCTCCGAGGTGAAACCGATGAGATCCGGCGCGGCCAGGCCCGCGCGGCATGCTTCCATCAAGGCCGCCGCCTCATGGTCCGCGAGATCCGGCTCATCCGCCAGCCATTTGTAATTGTCGAGAACGCGGAGAACGAACCGCCGCTCGCCCGAAGTTCCCTCCTGCCTTACCAGGAAGATCGACGATGACGAAGAGCCCTTCATGCGCGTGATTTCGAGCGGCTGTCGTCCACCGCCAATCGTGCGTCGAATCCACTCCACTGCTTCCGTTGTAAAGCCCATCCGATGGTCATCCTTCAGGCTGCGCCGACTCAAAGGCTGGCCCGCCTGATTTGCACACAGGCGGGCCAGGTCATGCAATGCGGCGTGCCTACTGTACGGCGGGAAGCTGGAACCCGCCTGACTGGTAGCTTGTATCCGCGCCGCGCACGACAAACGCGTGGAACTCGGCCAGGCTGCTGAAGAGCTGGTAGTTGCCCTGAATCGTCGTTGGCAGTGGATTGACCCCGGGGGTCTGCACCGCGGGGAGAAGGAGGCTAATCAGGACGGCGATGATGCCGCGTTCGCTCATGCCGAGCATCGCAATGGGAGCGGCCGTATTTCCGCTTCGCTGGACCGCCGGCAGCCCGATGGTTCCCTGAATTCCGAACGTCACGTCGAATTGGGTGGCATTGTCCTCCATCTCGAGATTGCCGAGGAAACCGGAGGTGGCATGCTGACCGACAGCAGCGTCGCCAGCCAGTATCGAGCGGAGGTCGGCCATGATGCAGCCGCCGCCGGGGCGATCGGCCACGTCGTAGCTGCCGCTGTAGAATCCGGTAACATCCGGCGGACCCGCGTTCATCCAGCCTGCACCGCCGAAACGATCCAGCACGGCGATGATGCCCCCGTCGAGCAGGTTGCCCAGGAGGCTGAAGACTTCGTACTGGAACGACGCGACACGCACCGAGCCGTCGCCGAACGCGCGAGTCTTGCCGTGCATGACAAGGATGAGAGCGCCATCCTGGCTAACACCGAAGACGTTTATCACGTTCCCCAGCAGGGCGGCGTTACGCTCGGGGCTCGGCTGGACCGAGCCGTCGCAGAAGAAGAGGCGCGACCCGCCCTCGATTCCCGGGGTCTGGACCGCCGGGAGCAGGGCAACGGCGCGGAAGAGGCCGCGCACCTGTGCTGTGATCTCCAGGTCCGCCTGGCCCTGTACGGCCGGAAGCAGGCTGCTCTGGCCGAAGCCTGCCCAGAATCCTGTTACGGTGGGCCAGATGGCGATGGCCCTCGCGGGGGCCGCGGCGATACCGATCGACACCATTACCAACATCGCGGGGACGAGTCGCAACACCGTCACAGCATTCGGTCTTCGGCTAATCATGGTGCTTCTCCTAAGAATCGCGGATTGACGGAAAAACGGAATTACGCAGCCGTCCGCCCTCTGCATGAGCGAACCGGCCATTCTGTTGCCAACGCACGCGACCAGCCATTGCGAGCGCGTTGGCGCAGGCGTTCGCCGCAATTCAGCCAAACCCTTCTTTCAGCTCACGGATCTTTTACGGTCGTTGCACAACGGCGGCGGCTCTGTTATAATGCCGCATCCCCCGTGCTGAAGAGACCGACCGGACACCTGTGTCGATGGAGACCCCGCCGTGAGCCCGATTCCCGAATCCAGTAACCGCCCAACGAACCGGAAGGGCGCGCTGATATCGATAGCCATCTGCGGCGCGCTGATCGCATGGTCCGCCAGCCGCTTCACCCACGAGCACTTCAACGCCGTGGCCCTGCTCGTCACTGCGTTGAGCGTCTACTACCTTGCCGGCCGTTTCTATAGCGCGTTCGTGGCCGGGCGGATTCTGAAGCTGGACGACGCGAATGTCACGCCGGCGCACCGGCTGCGCGACGATCGCGACTATATGCCGTTCCGCCGCTGGACCCTCTTCGGGATGCACTTCGCGTGGATCGCCGGGCCGGGACCGCTCATCGGCCCCACGCTGGCGGCGCAATTCGGATTCCTGCCGGGCTTCCTCTGGATCGTCGTCGGCGCGGTGCTCATCGGGTGCGTCCAGGACATGGTAATCCTCGTCTTCTCCACGCGGCGGGACGGCATGAGCCTGGCCCGGATGATACGGAGCGAGATCAACCCGTTCGCCGGGTTCATCGCCTCCCTCGCCGTCCTCTTCATCCTGGAGATCCTGCTCGGCGTTCTCGCGCTCTTCGTGGTGAATGCGCTGAAGGGGAGCCCGTGGGGAACGTTCACCATCTTCTCGTCCATCCCTATCGCCGTGTTCGTCGGCTACTACATGACCCGAATCCGGCCCGGCCATGAGGGGCAGGCGACGGCCATCGGCGTGGCCCTCCTGATTCTCGCTACCGCGGTGGGCGTCTACGTGCCGGACATTCCCTTCCTGAACGCCATCTTCAACCGGTCCGATTCGCAGCTCGCCATCGCCATCGTCGTCTATGGATTCTGCGGGTCCGCCCTGCCCGCCTGGATGCTGCTGGCGCCGCGCGACAACATCTCCACCTATCTGAAGATCGGCACGGTGGCGCTGCTCGCGGTTGGAATCCTCTTCGCGCAGCCGGCGGTGCATATGCCGGCCGTGACGCCCTTCGTCAATGGCACGGGGCCGATATTCGGCGGAGGGGTGTTCCCCTTCTGCTTCATCGTCATCGCGTGCGGGGCGATCTCCGGATTCCACTCCCTCATCTCCAGCGGCACGACGCCGCGATTCGTGGACCGCGAGACCGACATGCGGGTGGTCGGCTACGGCGCGATGCTCACCGAGAGCTTCGTCGGCGTGATGGCGCTCATCGCCGCCGTGACGCTCGTTCCCGGCGTCTACCTGGCCATGAACGTCCCCGCTCCGAAGGGCGCGAACAGGGACGGGTCGCTGCCTCCGGCGGTCGCGCGGCAGGTAACGCAGAAGATCTCCGGCTACGGCCCGACCTTCGCCATCTCGCCCGCCGAGATGGACGCGTGGGCGTCGAAGGTGAAGGAGAAGTCGCTCTACGGGCGCTCCGGCGGCGGGCCGTCGCTGGCCGTCGGGATGGCGCAGATATTCGCGGGGCCGTTCCGGTCTTTCGGCGGCGGGCTGGTCGCGTTCTGGTACCACTTCGCCATCATGTTCGAGGCCGTCTTCATCCTCACCGTGCTCGATTCCGGCACCCGCGTCATCCGGTTCGTTATTCACGAGCTGATGCCGGCCAGGGGAGGAGAGGGGGGGAGGGGGAGTGTGGGGAGTGTGGGAAGGAGGGCGGCGCCGGTTTGGATGACGAGCCTGCTGGCGGTGGCGGGATGGGGGCTGATCCTTTCGTGGGGAATCGTGGACCGCGAGGGCGGGACGAAGGCGCTCATTAAAATGTTCGGGACGGCGAACCAGCTTCTCGCGGTCATTGCACTGACGCTCGCCACCGTGATCATGCTGAAGAAGCATCGGAAGTACGTATGGGTGACCGCCCTGCCGATGGTGGTCGTCGGCGTGATTACGCTCACCGCCAGCTTCCAGACCATCTTTTCGGCCGATCCGCGCGTGGGAGCGCTCGCGGCGGCGCAGGCAGCGAACGCCACAGCCGCCGTGGTCAAGAACTCCTATATCACGGCGGGCCTTACCGGCGTGCTGATCCTGTTCGTGCTGACGATTCTCGTCGTCTCCTTCCGGGAAGCCTTCGCGCTGCTCCGCGAACCCGCGAAGCCAAACCAGCCGGAGCTCATCGCCTCGGGTGGAGGGTAGCCCATGGAATCCAGCTTCTTGCAGATAATCCGGGACCTGCTCCGCGGGCTCTTCTCACTTCCGACCGCGGACGCGCGGCCCGGCTGCGACTATGCTCAGGAGCTGGAAGACCGCTACAGCAAACCCCGCCGCTGCTGTTGAGGTAACCCACGTTGCGCTTGATGCTCGGTGGTAGCAGGGCGGTTAGAAACCGCTGCAACAAGTGTACAAAGTCCCCCTGCGGGGACTCACACCATGAATCCAGTGTCCGAAGGGACACTTCGTACACTTGTTGCAGCGACTTGCAGTCGCCCGATCCACGCAAGCCAGGCGGCCGAACATAACGCGCAACCTGGGTTAAGGTACAATAAACCGTACATGTACGGGCCGTGCGCCGCCCGGCCAATTCGCAAACCTAACCACACGTACCTGGAGACCTCGATGTCAGAGCGAACGACGGCCATGCGCGGCAACGAACTGCCGCTGGAAGGGCCGGAGCTGCACGTTGGAGACAAGGCGCCCGACTTCAAGCTGCACCAGCGTGGGCCGGAGGGGCTCGGCGACGTGACGCTCGCCGACTTCGACGGGAAGACCCTCATCCTGAGCGTTGTTCCCTCGCTCGATACGCCGGTCTGCGAGATTCAGACGAAGAGGTTCAATGAAGAGGTCGTTGGGCTGCCGGCGGATGTCGACGTGCTCACGGTCAGCATGGACCTGCCTTTCGCGCAGGCGCGCTTCTGCTCCGACAAGGGCACACACCACATCAAGACGGCCTCGGACCATCGGGACGCCTCCTTCGGGACGGCGTACGGAACGCTGATTCCGCCGCTCAGAATCGAATCGCGGGCCGTGTTCGTTATCGGGAAAGACGGGACGCTGAAGTATGTCGAGTACGTCCCCGAAGTCACGGACCAGCCGAACTACAGCGCCGCAATCGACGCGGCAAAGACCGCTGACAACTAGATCGGCGAGGCAATGGAATTGACCTCGCTGGTGGGCCTGCGGCCGAGCGTCCTGCCGGGCGCGAGACCGGTGGTCAACTTATTGACAGATGCATAGCAATACCCTCTTGCCGCGAGCGGTGTGCGGGCGGTTTTGCCCGGCCTCCGCATCCGGCAGCCCTCCATCATGACCTCGCCGCGAAATAAAGACCTGCTCATTCTCTGTGGGATCTGCTTCCTCTGCTTTTTCTGGCGGCTCGGCTCGGTCGGCCTCTTCGACTTCAACGAGGGGTTCTACACGCAGGTCGCGCGAGAAATGTACCTGCGCGGCGACTATGTCACGCCGCGCGTAAACGGCATCCTCTTCTTCGACAAGCCCCCGCTGGCGATCTGGCTGAGCGCTCTCTCGTTCCATCTCTTCGGCGTGACCGAGCTCGCCGCGCGGCTGCCGGTTGCGCTCGCCGCGACGGGCCTCGTGTTCCTCACGTATCTCTTCGGGGCGCGATATCTGGGCCGGAGCGCGGGGCTGCTGGCGGGCGCGATTCTGGCATTGAATCCGCTCGTGTATGGCACGGCGCGCCAGATGACGATGGACATCCACCAGTCGCTCTGGTTCGTGGTCGCGATGTTCAGCTTCTGTGCCGCGTGGGTGAGGGGAAGAACGTCAAGGGCAGGATTCACCGCGGAGACTCAGAGCAACGCGGAGAACGGCAGCGGCACCACGGAATCCGGTTCACGCATCACGCTTCACGCGTCACCAGCCGCGCATCGCGCATCACGCGTCACGGCCCTGCTCTACCACACCTTCTGGGCGGCGTGCGGCCTGGGCGTGCTGGCGAAGAGCGTGCCGGGGCTCTTCCCGCTGGCGGTGGCGTTCGTCTTCGTGGCGATCACCGAACGGTTTCGGCCGCGGGCGATTCTCGCGCGAATTTGGGAAGCGCGGATATTGACCGGGCTGCCGCTCATGTTCGCAATTGCCGTGCCATGGTTCTATCTTGCATGGAGAGCGAACGGCCGCGTCTTCTACGAAGAGTTCTGGCTGCTCCACCACGTCCAGCTCGCGAGAGGTGGCGATTTCAACCATGCGGCGCCGATCTGGTACTACGTGCCCGCGCTGCTTGCCGGCCTCTTCCCGTGGTCGCTCTTCCTCCCCTGGGCCGCGCGAGCCGCAACCTGGCGTCCTGCCGACCCAACGACCCAGCGACCCAGGGATCCAACCCCCGGCACCCGCCTCTTCCTTCTCGCCTGGGCCGTCGTCATCTTCGTGATCTTCAGTCTGATGAAGTCGAAGCTCGTCAGCTATCTGCTTCCGATGTATCCGGCGGCCGCCCTGCTGATCGGCGACTGGATGGCGCGCGCGTGGGAGGGGCGGCACGCATTGGAAAACCGTGGGCTGAGATGGGGCACAACGATAGTGTCCACGGTGGCGCTCGTGGCGCTGGGCGTGGGAATCGCGGTCGCGCACTATATCATTACGTCGCCTGCGGCGGCACGACAGAGGCAGGATGTTCCCCCGGCCGTCCTCGAATTCGGAGTTCATGCCCTGGTCGTCGTTGCCATCGGAATGACCATTGCGGCCGTGCTGGCGTGGTCGCGCCGGCCGAAAGCCGGGGTCTGGGCGATGGTCGGCGGGCTGTGCGCGTTCGTGATACTGGCGGACGTGGAGGGGCTGAACGCGATGGAGGCCCGGATGAACGCGCCGCTCCAGTCGCTGGCGAGAGAGGCGGGCCGAAAGCTCACGGTGGGCGATTCGCTCGCGATTCACATCGGTCAGCCGCGGCGTCCCAGTGTCTTTTTCTATCTCCCTGACGCGGCATTTATGGGCAAACCGCTTCCCGCGCCGGGGCAGGACGGGATCATCCTCGAGCGAGGCGAGGCAGCGCCCATCGAAGCGTTCCTGAACCGGACCGGGCCCGCCTGGATATTGACTGACCGCCAGCGGGCGGACGCCCTCATAACCACTGCGCCGTCCATCCGGGTTGTCGACCGGAGAGACCACTGGCTGCTCCTCTACGCGCCTGCTCGAAGCGCGCTGGCACAGAGACCGCATGGCTCCGGCAGCCATCTCTAGCCCGCCGGCCACGGCACGAGCCGTCCGCAGCCGCCTGCTCCTGCCGTGGCTCCTTCTCGCCGCAGTCTGCGGGCTGTCGTTCTTCTGGCGGCTGGGGGCGAACGGGCTCTGGGACCTCGACGAGGCGCTCTACACCGAGTCCGCGCGCGAGATGCGGCTCTCCGGCGACTATGTAACGCCGCGCGTCAACGCCGAGCCCTTCTTCGAGAAGCCGCCGCTCATCTACTGGGAGGCGTCTGCGCTCTTCGCCGTGATGGGCAGGAGCGAGCTGGCGGCGCGGCTCCCCTCCGCCCTCGCGTCCACGGCGCTCACCGCCATCCTATTCCTCGTGGGTTCTCGCTATTTCGGCCGGCGCGCGGGCTTCGCCGCCGCCCTCTTCTTCGCCCTCTCGCCACTCGTTTTCGGCGCGTCGCGTCAGCTCACTACCGACGCCACCCTGGACCTCTGCGTCGCCAGCGCCCTGCTCTGCCTCTTCGCCATCCTCGAACGCCGCCCCCAGATACCCAACACCCAACACCCAACGCAGTTTCCTCTCTTCTTCTGGGTCTGCTGCGCGCTGGGCGTGCTCGCGAAGGGGCTCCCCGGAATCCTGATTCCGGGTCTGGTCGGGTTGCTCTACATGGGATTTTCCGAGCGGTGGCGATGGCGGGAGATGCTGCGAGCCGTCGGACGGCTCCGGCCTGCAATTGGAGTGATCGTGTTCGCGGCGATAGCGGTACCGTGGCACGTTCTTGCCTGGATTCAGAGCGGAGAGGCGTTCGTCCACGAGTACGTCGTCGTCCAGCACCTGGCGCGATTCCGCGGCGGCGACACGGCCCACAAGGCGCCGTTCTGGTTCTTCGTGCCGGGGCTTCTCGCGGGCTTCTTTCCGTTGAGCGTCTACCTTCCGGCGGCGCTGCTCGCCCGGTCCAGGCCACGCGAAGGGGAGGCGACGCATGAACCCGCGGACCGGCTCCGACTATTGCTGAAGGTGTGGGCAGTAACGGTATTCGTGATGTTCTCGGCGAGCGGGTCCAAGCTCATCAGCTACATACTGCCAATGTATCCGGCCGCCGCGCTGCTCGTGGGGGACTGGTGCTCGCGCGCCATCGAGGGAGAGCGCGGACTACGAACGCTCCGGCGAGGGTCCTTGCTTCTGGTCGGACTGGCCGCCTCGATTCTGTGCGTTCTCTTCTTCCGCGGCCCGATAATCGCATTTGCCGAATCGCTGAGCCACCGGCCGGTGCGACTCGACGACGTGCCGCCCGGCGCATTCGAGTGGGCGGCCCATATCTTCGGCGCGCTCACGGTCGCCACCGTTTGCTTCGCGATTCTGCTCCATTTGCGCCGGCCGAAGGCAGCGTTCGGCGCGCTTGCCGCGGGAATGGCGTTGTTTTTCGGCATCGCCGTGTTCGAGGGGCTGCCGCTCCTGAACGATTCGCTCGTCGCGCCGCTCCAGGACGCCGCCGCGATGGCAGGCAGACGCGCCCTGGAGCTGCGCGCGCCGCTCTCGCTCTATATCGGGCCGCCCCGCCGCCCGAGCGCCCTCTTCTACCTGCCGGATGCGCTCGTGAAGCCTCCAGGCGTTGCCGAGCTGATGGACCCGAAGGATTCGCACGCGAATATCGACGCCTGGCTTGCGACAAACCCACTGGCGGTCATCGTCACCGACTCGGATCGCGCGGCTTATCTCGTCGAACACTCCGGAGGCCGCGTACTCCTTGAACGGGGGAAGTGGACGGTTCTGGAGCGGGACAACCGACCGCGAAATTGAGCGAGACCGGCCCCCGAATGGAAGGCCGGTCCCGCGTGTTCAGCAGGAACTCTACAAACCCCCGAGCAGGTCGCGAACCCGCTGCTTCTCTTCGTCCGCCTTGTCGCCGGACCGGCGGCACTCCTCGATGTCCGCCACATCGATCGCGAGCGCCGTCACCCCCTCAAGATCGAACCCTTTCAGGTTGAGCACGATGTAGCCTTCCGTGGAGGGCTTGCCGTCGTGCATGCGCGAGAACTGAATCCGCTGCCTCGGAAATCGCATCGTATCGGCCTCCTCGAAACGGGTGCGTTGTCAGCCGCAGTTTCGACAGAGCCCGTCGTCTACCCTCTCCGGTTCCGCGCGGCGCGAACCGCCGCCAATTGTCCCACAGGTTGTGGCCAGTCACGCCATACATTCACGTTGACAACCGCCCCGGTAGGCCGATCCACGAAGATGTTCGCCTTCAGGTCCCCGCTTTCGGCGCGCACGATCCACCGAATCCGGGACTTCCCAGCCACGCTCGTGATTCGCCATCCCTTTGGGACAGGCGCGAGATCCGTCATACGGAGCCAGCTCAGAGCCGCTTCCGTCGCCCATGCGGCATTTTCGCCACGTGGATCCCTGGCGACTCCTCGTAGACTCGTCCGCGAATAGATGAGCAGCTTACCGGTCTGCACGTCCCAGCAGAGAAAGCATATCAACCCGTTATGGCTGTCCTGGCACGACACCTCAATGGCGGCGGCGTTCAGTCCGGTTCGTTCCCGAAACGGGCGCGGCGACATGGTCATGTGAACAGGTTCGTTCGGCTGCGTGACGAGCGAGCAGATCGCCGCGGCCCTCTCGGAGAGCATTCTATCCGTGAATCGCGGCGGTGAAGCAGGCAGTTTTTTTGCAATCGGATCGCGCGGGATGCGGGGGAGGGCGAGCGCCATCGCAATCGTAACAATGCAGCAGAAACAGAACGGCACCGGGCTGTAGCGGGTCAACGGAGGCTCTCCTCACCGGACGGTCGAGCAGAAAAGGCAGAGGAAAGCGCTTTCTGGCGAAGCGTTTACGAAGGAACAGATAGCCCGAACGGGCATAAGGCGCCGGTTAACAAACCTTTACGATTGCACCCACCCCGCCACTATAACAGGGCTTGTTCGGGGCGCGCTTCTCGGAGATTGCTATTTCGCAACCGGTCTCGTATTTACTGGCAGAGTGGTTTCGTACCTGATAGACGAGGCGCGCCGCCCGATCCGCGAACCCATATTCTTGTTGCTCGATAGTAAGTGCGGGAAGACGCCGTGGATTCGACGGCGATGGTTACGTTTGCGGCGCGGATTCCGGTGAGGGAAGGCGTTCCCACGCCTCGACAAGGTCCGCGAGAAGCCTGGCGGCCCCTCGGTTGCCGAACGGCGCGATGACCGGGGACGCCGACAGCTCAATCGATGTCGAGCCGCCCTTCGTAGTCAGCACGACTTTGACATGAACACCAAAGGGCGCGGCCGCGAGCGGCGAGGGAGCTACTCGCGCCTCGATCGTACCGCGATTGGGGTCGGCTGCGGTGATGGAGGCGCCGAGGGCGTGAAGCACGTTCAGCACTCTCTGAAACGCCTGCGAATAGGTCCCTTCCCAGACGATTTCCCTGCGCAGTGCTGATGAGATTGCTTCGGGGGTGTCTGTGCGGGACGGGCGGGCGCCTCGCCGGATGGAAAGCGCGACGGCAGTCATCAGGAACGCGCCAACGATCACTATCGTCGCCGAATCGCTCATAGCCGATCCTCGCCCATTACGTACCCGGGAGCTCGGCCAGAGCCCATCCTCTCCCGCTCTTCACTGATCACGCAATACGCGATTCGCGGGAGATCGGTGTCACGAACTTTCCGTCCGCACGCCGGATTCCGTCGCTGCCCGGTCCTCGGCCCGTCGCGGACGTTGCCCGGCGCGGACGTGGCCCGCGCGAAAAGGGACCGGATCAAATGACCCGGTCCCCTCATTAATATGTGGCGGAGCCATCCGCTCAGGCTTTTGGATGCGGAGCGATGCAGCGGACGATCGGCTTTAACACGAGCATGAGCATGAAGTCTGCGAATCGCAGGCCGAGATACCGAAGATTTTCGACTACTATGACCAACGGAAACCTCCTCCGCGGCGCTGCCGGACCCAGGGAAAGACAATCGAAGGCGCGCCGTTCTACACCAATTATCGGCTTTTTCTCGCCGAATGGTTCCGTTCGTCCGCCGGTAGAATCTCCAGATTGTGATCTTTTATTGGCTGGCCCGCTTACGAATGGCACGGCCGCGGAGGCACGTTGCCGTATGCGACCAGGGGTCCTGGCCCTGTCCGCCGCACGTGCAGGGAATCAGCTCGATCCAGAGCGACGGCCGCGCCGCCGAACCTTTTCCGGATTTGTCCCTGCGATCCCGGCTGTCGGCCGGCTTCTGCTGTGCTTCACGCATCGCTATTCTCCTCGCTCCCGATCAGGGCCGCACGCGCCCAATCTCCATTAAACTCCATTACCGGCCGGGGGCGGGCATGGTTTCGCGGCGATTCGGAGGCGTCGAGACCACATCAGGCGCGGGTGCCTGCGGTGAGCGGCCGAAGGTACGGCGGGTAATGGAGTATTGGCCGAGCGAGCCTTCCAGAGAAACCTGATCGATATAGAGCAGGTGATGGCTCGGCTCCGATGAGAAAGTAAGAATCGCGGCCGAGAGCGGCACGCCCTGCCGCGCGTCGAAGTACCGGGCGCCGGCAGCACCGGTCGTGCCGGCGTTGCAAACAATGGTTGGTCCCCGCGTATCCACGTATGCGCGGTGCTCGTGGCCGCAGAGGACGACCGGCGCTTCGCCGATGACTCCCTCCGCCTGCTTCGGGTCGTGGACGCAGACGACGTCGACATGGCCATCCTTGTCCGCCTGATCGAGTTCGGCGCGCAGCATATCCGATGCGGCCTTTAGGGCGGCGGGAGGTGTATCGACGCTTCCCGGTCCCGTTCGCGCGGAGCTCGGATCGGGCGCGCCGAGGAAGGTGAGGCCCGCGACGCGGACCGGCTTTCCGTTCAGGATGACGGCGCGCCGGTTCGCCGCAACGGCCTGGACGGTCGCCTGCGAATCGTGATTGCCGGCCACGAAGAGATACGGCATCGGCAGTCGCGCCAGACTCTGGGCGAGGCTGGTCTCGACCGGAGACCCGAAGTCCGTGAGGTCGCCGGTGTCGACCACGGCGTCCACCGCGGTGCGGCTGGCCAGCTCGCGCACGAAGGTGACCGCGGCCGGATTGTTGTGAATATCCGAGATGTGCAGAATCCGAATCGCGTTCGGCTCGTCGCCCCCACCCGGCAGCGAGTTGATCCTTCCGTAGAGCGTGTTGAGGTTCGCGGCGACGTGGCGGAGCTTGTCTGAGAGCGCCTCCGCCTTATTGAATCCATCCTTTACGAGCGTGATGATCCAGTCCGCCTGGCGGAGTGAGCCCGTGTAGGTCGGATTCTCGAAGGCGGCCGGATTGAAGGTGCGCAGGCCGGAGTAGAAAATGAGGGCGACGAACGCGCCGCCCCACGCGGCGCAGAGCAGCCAGTATCGCGCCTTCTTCAGGCGAAACAGGATGGGAACCACGAGCGCGCCGAGCACGCCGAGCACAATCTGCCGAACGACGAGCTTGCGGACGGCGTCGCGGGCGGCATGCTGGAAGTCGGCCTCCAGCTCCCGGCGAGGGGGAGGGGCGGAGACAAGCGCCTTCAGGTCGTCGAACGAGACGCCACGGAGGCTGACGTAGAAGGCGACCGGCGTGGCGTGGGTTCGGGCGCGCACCTCGCCGAGCGGCGCGAAGACGAGCCGCGTTTCACCCGCCATGGAGGGCAGGATGCCTGCCTCGATGTCGAAGGCGCGCCAGTGGAAGGTCTGCGCCCCGAAAAGGGTGACCGCCGCGGCCGCGCCCGCGAGCGACAGCACGAAGAGCGCGACCGCCAGCGCGAAATTGCGAATCCGACGCCGGATCCGGGCCGCCGAGCTGAGTCGCGCTCTCGCGTTGAGCTCGTGATCGATCAGACCCGATTCGCTG
>Ga0207667_10001887_pt1 | contig 26329 bp, 18 predicted proteins | sample KBSCornC52_FD_184301 | JGI IMG/M metagenome (GOLD analysis project Ga0207667, IMG submission 184301) | Corn rhizosphere microbial communities from Kellogg Biological Station, Michigan, USA - KBS Corn C5-2 (SPAdes) (version 2) | ecosystem: Host-associated > Plants > Roots > Rhizosphere > Soil ...
AGGCCATATTTCTTGCGATCGTTGGGATCCGTCAGTTCGCGGCCATTGTCGTATCCGATCAGAGGGGCAACAGTATTGTTGAAGAACGTTCCGTTTTGAACGATCTCGGCATTGCTGACATTGTTTTCGAAGTCGCGATTCTTGCTTTTGACGTTGATTCGCGAAATAACCGGCTTAACCTTGACCACCTGTGTGCCGCTCCGCTCGGCTGTGTCGCAGAAAGTGGCGCAAAATGGAGTCCTCTCCAACCGAACCGGGTCCGCACCTCTGCTCGAAATTGAATTTGATGGTCAAGCTCGAAACGAACGAGTGGATTTCAGACCCCACCTGCCCGTTGTATTTCAATTGTGATGGGATCGTGAGACGATCGCTTATCAAGCGGTCGATGAGCCCTATGGCGATTTCTCGCCAACCTTGACCGGAGATTTATGTCAGCCGATTGGCTTGGCTGAAAGCCAAGCGGCGGCGATCAAACAGGCTGTAATCAGGGCGGAGAAAACGATAGGAATAGTGAAAGCAAATCTGCAACTCAAAGCAGTGATCGCGGCGAAGCAAACGACGAGGTTCCACGCAATACCGCGGACTCGTACCAGCGTCTCTGCCGGCAGGCGGCTCAGTTGCCACGCCAAAGCACCCGTGAACACAAGGAACACCGAGAGAAAGAATCCGAACGCGCTGAAAAAGTCCCAATAAGTACGATTGAAACCAAGCGCGTCAAAATGAACGGACCGCATCAAACCAAGAACAGCGTCAGCTCCCCACTCCGGGTTGTTCTGGCGAAAGCCAAATGTATGTCCGGCGGCGAAAAGCATCAGAAGCACCGCAGCGATTCGATAAAAAAGAGAAGCACGCATCTCTTGTCTCCGAAAGTAACGGCGGCAGTGTACCACCGACACACATTTTTGGCCGACATCGATCGAAGTAGTTTGGATTGGCGCAATCAAATTAGCGCGCCTTCTCAACCGGCACCGGTTCACCCAAAGCAAAAGTCATGTTGCAAGGTCCAGGGTGAAGCTCTCGAAACCTGCCACGGCATCCTGCCCGAGATTGCGGTAAGAATCACCGTGACTGGTTCCGGTGTGGGTTGTTGAAATTGACACCTTTTCCAGAACCACGGCTCTGTCGCCGATGCCTAACTTGAGGCGTGGTTGAATCTAAATCTTCCTTTTGGTGACTCCACCCGCACCGGCGCTTCTGTTTTTGCTTTTTCCGGCTCGCTGAATTTACTGTGGAACCTCGGATTGATTTATTGCCCATTCGGTAGCCATCTCAGCTATTCTCCGCTCTCTGAGGGAGGTGGGGGGAATGAAGACGAGTTTCTCGCTGCTCTTGGTTTCGTTTCTGGCGGTCTGCTGCGTAGCCCAGCAAACTCCAAGCGATCGTTGCAACATCATTCTTGCAGGTGATTTGGCTAGCACCGTAGTGGAACGACTTCAAAGCCAATTAAACTCAGAAAATGCTCAGATGTACGCGTCGCTCTTTGACTCCGCTGCAACCTGGGACGGGCCTATCGGTCAGAACGCGATTGGACCCGAGAACATCAAACGAGCTGCATACCTCATGTTCCGAACGGTCGGACCGCTGCAATGCCTACTGTGGGTGCAAAGGAAGGTGTCCGCAGATACGTGGATTGTGGATATGTATCAGAAGGCAAAAGAACACTCACGGTGCTTCGCAAAAAGACATTTCAACTGCGCCTGGTTCGGTGCCTACTCTAGAGGGCTGCGATATTCGCACCACGCTCGTCTTACGTGGAAAGAACACAAGTTGGAGGGTAGTTGCGGCGCGGGTCGCCGATCTCAGACGTTCTGAGGAACCCCCGAGCCGCTGAGTGAGACGCCGATTTCCAAGCAACAGATGAGGTGGCTTGGTATATCCCTTTCTCGTGTCGTTGCCAACCGATATTGCAAACCGGCGTGGGTGCTTCTTCGCGGGGATAGAAAATGCTTTGAAATTCCAGAAGATCGCCTATTTAAGGCGAATGACCTTTGTAATCTTCCGCGGCCTTGGTCCTTCTAGTCATACTTGTTGAACCCCGCCCAAATCTGTTCTCACTAGGAGAAGCTTTGTGAAAGCAGCGCGAGCTTCAATGACATGGACGATTCTTTTGCTTCTTTGCGGTGTCGCCTTGGCACAGGACGCCATGATGTCGCCGGACACAATGCAAGCAATGCTGCAGGCAAAGAAGGTTTTTATCATCTCCGGCCACGTCCGCTATTGGAAGACCAAAAGCCTAATCAAGAAACAGTTGGTTGACGAAACGCCCTTCGAGGAGCCCTGCCGCAAGGAACTCGAAAAATGGGGACGCTTTACGCTGGTGTCGGACATAAAGGATGCGGACCTCGTGATTCGCGTGTACGAAAAGGGAGAGAGCCAGTACGTTCCGGTAATAAGTCCCGGTGTCACGGGAGGGGTTAACGTCGGGCGATCCGACTTTATCCTGGATGTGTGGCAACCTTCGTCCAAGAGAGTCATTTGGTCTGCCTCAAAGAACGTCGGCACAAGTTGGAGCACCCACACAGGCATAGCCAACCTTGTCAAAAGGCTTCGTGAAGATATGGAGGAGCAGCAAAAGTCGGCCCCAACAAAGAATGGGGGTTCAACCCCTGCTTCCGCGAATCCGCAAAACTAGCGTCCCAATATCTCGCGCAGTGTGGGTACGGTTGTTGATGTATGTATGGTCTGCCGCCGGACTGCCAGAGATTTTTGAAATATTAGCCAAATAATCTGTGCAAATGTATGCGGCCTCTTGTACCTACGAGCTTGGCAAGAATCCGGTCAGAATAAGGAAGAACTCCCCCCTGAGTGGGGTGCTCGCGCGAAGCAAAGAGATTGAAGAGCGAGGCGGCCTTCTAGTCCGCATGGCTGCCTGCTGGCTCGAGGCCGGTTGGGGCAGTGCGTTTTCGCCCCAGTACCCACCAGCGCAGGCGATCCATGTAGAGGTAAATGACCGGTGTTGTAAATAGGGTGAGCGCCTGGCTCAGAATCAATCCCCCCACGATCGTGATACCCAGAGGTTGGCGCAACTCAGATCCCACCCCGGTTCCCAGCGCTAACGGCAGTCCGCCCAGTAGCGCTGCCGCGGTTGTCATCATGATTGGCCGGAAGCGAAGCATGCAGGCTTCGAAGATCGCGTCGCGGGGCGACTTACCCTCGCGGCGTTCGGCATCAAGTGCGAAGTCGATCATCATGATCGCATTCTTCTTTACGATCCCGATCAGCAAGATAATGCCGATCATTCCCATCACATTGAGCTCGTTGTGGGTGAGCAGTAATGCCAGCAGGGCCCCAACTCCAGCCGAAGGAATGGTCGATAGAATCGTGATCGGATGAATGTAGCTCTCATAGAGGATGCCGAGCACGATATAAACCGTCAGCAGCGCCGTCAAGATCAGCACCGGCTGATTCGCAAGCGCCTGCTGGAATGCCGCCGCAGTACCTTGAAAGCTGGCGTGAATGCTGGCTGGCAGCCGGATCTCCCGTTCGGCGGCATCGATTGCTTGAGTCGCTTGCCCAAGGGAAATTCCTGCGGCGAGATTGAACGAGATGGTGATCGAGGGAAACTGGCCCTGGTGGTTCACCGCGAGCGAAGTGTTCGAGGGGGCAAACTTAGCAATGGCGGACAACGGGATCATTTGCCCGTTCGACGATTTCACATAAACCGCCTGCAATGCAGCCGGGGTGGTCTGATATCGCGGATCGACCTCCATAACCACGTGGTACTGATTCAGTTGCCGGTAGATGGTGGACACCTGCCGTTGCCCAAAGGCGTCATAGAGGGCGTTGTCAATATCCTGAGGCGTGACCCCCAGGCGCGCCGCCGTATCCCGATCGATAGTGACGTCAGCATCCAGGCCGCGGTCCTGCTGATCCGTGTTTACGTCGCGCAGTTCCTTCAAGGTGCGCAATTTTTGTAGGAGTCTGGGAGCCCAGGCACTCAATTCCTTCAGATCTTCACCCTGCAAGGTGTATTGGTATTGTGCATTGCCCATGCGGCCGCCAATGGTGAGGTCCTGGGCGGACTGCATAAACAGGGTAGCGCCCGGCACAGCAGCCAGCTTGCGTCGCATTTCTCCGATGAACCGGTCGGCAGGGATGGTGCGCTCGGGTCCTTTCGGATTTAGCGTGATGAAGAAGCGCCCCTGATTTTTCGCAGTGTTGCCCCCGGCGAAGCCGACGATGGTTTGAACGTTGGGATCGTGCATCACAATCTGCACGTAGCGCTCCATCTTTTCCTTCATCGCCGCAAAAGAGATGTCCTGATCAGCTTGCACGCTTCCCATGACTCGGCCCGTGTCCTGTTGCGGGAAAAATCCCATGGGTACGGTCGTGTACAAGTAGATGGATAAAGCGGCGGTTCCAAGAGTCGCAAGAAGGGTGGCGAATTGGTGACGCAAAACCACCGTCAAGGCCCGGCGGTATAGGCTCAACACACCGTTGAACACCGCTTCCGAGAAGCGATAAAAGCGTCCGTGGGTATCTTCTTCCGGCCGGTGCAGTATCTGTGCGCACATCATCGGAGTCGTAGTGAGAGAAATCAGCAGAGACACTCCGATGGCCGCGCTCAGCACCACCGCAAACTCACGGAACAGCCGACCCACAATTCCGCCCATCATCAGGATGGGGATGAACACCGCCACCAGCGACGTGCTCATCGAGAGCACGGTGAAGCCAATTTCTCGCGCTCCGCGAAAGGCTGCGGCAATCGGCGTCATTCCTGCTTCAATGTGGCGAGTAATGTTTTCGAGCACCACGATCGCATCGTCTACCACGAAGCCGGTCGAAATGGCGAGCGCCATCAGCGACAAGTTGTCGAGGCTGTAACCGCAGGCATACATGACGGCAAACGTACCGATCAGCGACAAGGGAACTGCGATGCTGGGAATGATGGTTGCGCGGACGGTGCGCAGAAATAGGAACACCACCATGATCACCAGAGCCACCGAGATCAGAATGGTGATTTCAATGTCATGCACGGACGCGCGAATCGTGGTCGTGCGGTCCATCACCACGTCGATATGGATGGCGGGGGAGATGGAATTCGCGAGCTCCGGCATCAGCGAATAGACGCGATCGACCGTGTCGATAATGTTTGCCCCGGGTTGGCGAAAGACAATGATGAGAACGGCGGGCTTTCCGGAGATGTTTTGATCGCGCGTGCCATGCGCCGCCAGGCCAATCACGCGCGCGTCTTCGACCGAATCGACGACACTCGCGACATCGCCTAGCCTTACAGTGCCACCGTTGTTGCTGGCGATTACCAGAGGCTCGTACTGCTTGGCAACTTTGATCTGGTCGTTGGCGGTGATTGCCCAGGCGTTGACGGCATTGGCAACATCGCCTTTGGGGCGATTCGCGTTAGCCGCACCGAGGGCATTGCGAACCGAGTCCAGGCCTAGCCCGAGCTTATTCAGCAGATTTGGATTTACCTCGGCGCGAACTGCCGGCCGCGCGGCTCCGCCAACAAAGACCTGGCCTACTCCGCTCACCTGGGCCAACTTCTGGGATAGCACTGAATCCGCGGAGTCATACATCTGCGGCAGCGTCATCGTGTCGGAAGTGAGCGACAAAATCAAAATCGGCGCGTCCGCCGGATTCACCTTACGGTAGGTAGGATTGCCTGGCATGTAGGAAGGCAGTTGACTTCGTGCCGCATTGATGGCGGCCTGGACGTCGCGTCCGGCAGCATCGATATTGCGGTCCAGGTCGAATTGCAGGGTGATGCCGGTTGACCCCGTTTGACTGGTTGAGGTCATCTGGTTCACGCCGGCAATCCTCCCGAACTGTCGTTCGAGGGGTGTCGCTACCGCCGATGCCATCGTTTCCGGGCTCGCCCCGGGCAGGGAAGCCCCCACGCTGATCACCGGGAATTCAACTTGCGGCAGGGGTGCCACCGGGAGGAACTGAAATGCGAGAATTCCGGCCAGCAGCAGGCCGAATGTGATCAGCGAGGTGCCGACGGGCCGCTTAATAAATGGGGAGGATACGTTCACTTAGTCTCCCGTTGCCGGTTCCTCGGCGAAATGGCGGAACCCGAAGCGTGAAAAACGCGCCGACAACCGATCGAACCACAAATACACGACCGGAGTGGTGTACAAGGTAAGCAACTGGCTCACCAGCAATCCTCCAACGATGGTGATACCGAGTGGGTGACGCAATTCCGATCCCGTGCCCGTTCCTAGCGCCAGGGGCAATCCTCCGAAAAGCGCTGCCATGGTGGTCATCATGATCGGCCGGAAACGGAGAAGAGAAGCCTGATAGATGGCCTCTTCGGGTTTCTTATGCTCGTCGCGTTCGGCTTCGAGCGCAAAGTCGATCATCATAATGGCGTTCTTCTTCACGATTCCGATCAGCAGGATGATGCCGATCAAGCTCACGACTCCCAGGTCATTGCCGGTAAGCATCAGCGCCAATAGCGCGCCAACGCCGGCAGAAGGCAGTGTCGAAAGGATCGTGATGGGGTGAATGTAGCTTTCGTATAACACGCCCAATACGATGTACACCGTCACAATTGCCGCCAGAATCAGCAAAGGCTCACTTGAAAGCGAATTGCGGAACGCGGCGGCCGTACCTTGGAAGCTGGTCTGAATGCTCGGGGGCAACCCGATTTCCTGCTCGGCAGCGTCAATCGCTTTGGTTGCTTGACCCAAGGAGACGCCGGGCGCGAGGTTGAACGACAGAGTTACAACCGGAAACTGTCCTTGGTGGTTGATTGCCAAGGCCGCATTGCTCTGCTGGATGTGGCTGAAAGCCGAGAGCGGTACCTGGGTTCCGCTGGCAGACTTCACATACAGCGTATCGAGAGAACTTGGATCCTGCTGGAATTGCGGATCGACCTCGAGCACCACGTGATATTGATTGAGCTGGGTATAGATGGTTGAAACCTGGCGTTGTCCGAATGCGTCGTACAGAGTGTTGTCGACCGCAGTTGGTGTGACGCCCAAGCGAGAAGCCGTGTCGCGGTCGATCACCAGATCTGCCTGCAACCCTCCGGTTTGCTGGTCGGTTGCGACGTCGAGCAGTTCCGGCGAAGAGCGCAGCTTTTCCAGGAGGCGCTCTGACCAAGTTGCCAACTCATTTGAATCCGTCGCCTGCAACGAGTACTGATACTGCGTGCGGCTCACGCGGCTCTCCACCGTCAAGTCCTGTACCGGCTGCATGTACAACGTAATGCCTTGCACCTGCCGCTCGAGTTTCGGCGCCAGGCGGCGAATGATGGCTGAGGCAGAGTCGGTGCGCTCATCCCGCGGCTTCAAATTGATCTGAATGCGGCCGCTGTTAAGCGTCGGATTGGTGCCATCCACCCCGATGAACGAAGACAGGCTGGCAACGTCGGTGTCCTGCAAAATCAAACGCGCCAGTTGTTGTTGGCGGTCCGACATCGCCGCAAAGGAAATGTTCTGCGGCGCCTCGGAGATGCCAAGAATCACACCCGTATCCTGAACCGGGAAAAACCCCTTAGGGACAATGACATAAAGCACGACCGTGAGCACGAGCGTGCCTACAGTGACCAGCAAGGTCGCGGTCTGGTGCCTCAGGACCCACTGTAGGGTGCGCCCATAGAATTGAATGATGCGTTCGTAGACCTCTTCCGACCACTGATAAAACCGGCCATGTCGGGAGAGTTCTCTTGGCTTCAGCAGCTTTGCGGCCATCATCGGCGTGAGCGTCAAAGACACGACCGCCGAGACGAGAATTGTGACCGCAAGGGTTACGGCGAACTCGCGGAATAGCCGCCCAACCACGTCGCCCATAAACAGCAAGGGAATGAGCACCGCAATCAGGGAGACGGTGAGTGAAACGATGGTAAAGCCGATCTGCCCGGCGCCTTTGAGCGCTGCCTGGAGGGGGGACTCTCCCGCTTCGAGAAAGCGGTCGATGTTTTCGAGCATGACGATTGCGTCATCGACCACAAAGCCGGTCGAAATGGTTAGCGCCATAAGGGTGAGGTTGTTCAGGCTATAGCCGAGCAGATACATGATCCCGAACGTGCCCACGATGGAAAGCGGCACCGCGAAACTAGGGATAATGGTTGCGCGCAGGTTGCGAAGGAACAGGAAGATCACCATCACCACCAGCGCGATCGTCAACGACAATTCGAACTCAACGTCTTTGACGGATGCGCGAATCGTCTCGGTACGATCCGTAAGAACAGACACCTTCACCGCGGATGGCAACGAGGCCTGCAAAACCGGGTAGTTTCCTGATGTGCGATCGACTACGCTGATGATGTTCGCGCCGGGCTGCCGCTGGATATTGACAATGACCGCCGGCGCAAGCGTATTGCCCGTGCCCATCCAGGCGGCTTGCTGCATGTTCTCAATGCTATCGGTGACGGTTGCAACGTCGCTCAATCGCACGGGAGCGCCGTTGCGATAAGCCACCACGATGGGCGCGTATTCCTGACCAGCGAGCAGTTGGTCGTTGGCATCGATGGTGAAGGACTGCCGGGGGCCATCGAGCGTGCCCTTGGCCTGGTCGACGTTCGCCGAGGCCAGAGCGGTTCTGACATCTTCGAGCCCGATCCCGTACGACGCTAGCGCCGTCGGGTTTGCCTGAATGCGCACGGCGGGCTTCTGGCCGCCGCTAATCGACACCAGGCCCACGCCGGTGACCTGCGAGATCTTCTGTGCCAGCTGCGTGTCCGCCAGGTCCTCGACCTTCGAGAGCGGCAGGGTCGGCGAGCTCAATGCCAGCGTGAGAATGGGTGCGTCCGCGGGGTTGACTTTGCTGTAGATGGGAGGATTGGGCAGGTCTTGGGGAAGGTAGGTGCCCGCGGAATTGATAGCCGCTTGTACCTGCTGTTCCTCGATGTCGATGTCCTGATCCAGGCCAAATTGTAGGGTGATGATCGAACTGCCGAGCGAACTCGACGAAGTCATCTGACTCAATCCGGGCACCTGGCCAAATTGACGCTCAAGCGGTGCAGTCACCGAGGACGCCATCACCGTCGGATCAGCGCCGGGGTAAAACGTCATGACCTGAATGGTCGGATAGTCCACTTCGGGCAACGCCGACACCGGCAGTTGCCGGTAAGCGACGATTCCCACAAGCAGCACGCCGAACATCAGCAGTGACGTGGCAACGGGCCGCAGAATGAAGATCCGCGACGGATTCATCGCGATGGAGTCCCTATGTCCTGCGATCCGGTTTCCGCAGCGCCCTGGTGATTGCGGTGATCGCGAGTACCCGCTTGAGGCGGCTGATTGTTTCCATTGGGATTGGCCTGCCCCGGTTTACCGCGCCGGGCCGGGTTCGATGCGCTCTGATTTCCCGTGCCCGGTGTTGCGGGTAAAGTGTGAGGCTCTACGTGGCTATTGTTTTGCAATTTGTCCTGTCCGTCGGTCACAACCGTTTCATTCGGAGACACCCCGCCCGAGATCTGGGCGAAGCTACCTTCGGTGGTTGCAACTTCCACGTTCCGCGCTTCCACGGTTTTGTCCGGTCTTACGACGTAGACATAGGTGCCTTGCGGCCCTTGCTGAATCGCCGCCGAAGGGATGACGGTTGCATTCTTCCGGGTCTCGAGCAGCAGGTGGATGTTCACGAACTGGTTTGGCCAGAGCACGTTATCTTCATTGGTAAAGACTGCCTTCAATCGGCCCGTGCCCGTGGTCTGATCAATCTGATTGTCGATGGTTAGCAGTTTCCCGGTTGCAATCTTGGTGGAATCATCTCGACTGTAAGCGTCCACTTCGAGTGACCCGTGTCGCATCTGTTTTGCCACGGTTGGCAACTGGTCTTCAGGCAGCGTGAAGACCGCGGTAATCGGTTGCAGTTGCGTGATCACGAGCAGGGGGTTCGTGTCGGAGGCATGGACCATGTTTCCCGGATCTACCAGTCGCAAGCCGATACGTCCGCTTTGGGGAGCTGTGATGTGGCAATACGAAAGATTCAGCTTGGCATTGTCGACCAGGGCTTGGTCGTTGCGGACCGTTCCTTCCAGCTGATCGACCGTCGCCTTCTGGGTATCCACTTGCTGTTGGGACATTGCGCCGGAACTCTCGAGCAGATCTTTGTAGCGTTGATAATTCAGCTGCGCATCGCGAAGCAAGGCCTGATCCTTGAACAAAGTGGCCTGGGCTTGATCGAGCTGAACCTGATAAGGCCGGGGGTCAATGACCGCAAGCAGGTCCCCTTTATTGACCTGCTCGCCTTCGCGAAACTTCACCTCGAGAAGTTGACCATCCACTCGGCTCTTCACGCTAACCGTGTAGTAGGCCTGAATCGATCCCAGACCACCGAGGTAGATAGGAAAGTCTTGATTTAGGACCGGAGCTACGGTGACCGGCATGGTTTGCGGCGCGTTGGCGCGAGCGGTGGATGGCGCGCGTGATCCACCGTTGCACGCCGTGAGGACGAGCGCGAGGAGAATACCTACCGAGAGCACAATTAAAGTGCGAGTCAATTGCCCTTCGAGCTTACCCATTTTGTTCATGCATGCCCGTTCACAATCCTTAGGATGAAAACTGTCCATCGTACCGCTTTCGACACCTGTTTGATGTGTCCGCAAGTCGATTTTCCTCAACAATTTACAAAATTTTACGGAGCTCCTGAAGTGCTCATGGGCAACCGCTTGCGGTTCCCATTGGGTGAAGCCCTAGGGAAGAGTTCAGAAGCCCTATTCCGGTCGTAGCTTCCCTCTCGTGAAAAGGATCTCTGTTTTGGACTCCTCCCGTCGCCTGACGTATAGTGAACACCCAAAAACCGACGTGCCTCCATCCCCTGCCATACCGGACCTCACGATCCGCGAGCTCGAGTCCATCGCCGATCTGCGCCGCGCAATTCAGCTGGAAAAACAGGTCTGGAGCCTGGACGACGCCGACGCCACCTCCCTTACCGCAGCCGTCGCGGAGCAGGCCTCGGGGGCGCTCTGGCTGGGAGCTTTCGAGAGAGAAGACATGGTCGGCATTGCCTATGCGTTTCCCAGCCTACACGAGGGCCGAATCGGGTTTCATTCTCATTTGCTGGCGGTGCGCGAGTCACATTGGCATCGCGAAGTAGGCTACCGCTTGAAACTTGCTCAACGGGAGCGGGTGCTGAAGCTGGGAGTGAACGAAATCAGCTGGACGTTTGATCCCCTGCGCAGCCGCAATGCTCATCTGAACTTTGCGAGGCTGGGCGTCATTTCTCAGAAATACCTAGTGGATTTCTACGGACCTCAAACCTCAAGCCCGCTGCATGCGAACGGCACGGATCGATTGTGGGTGAGATGGCAGTTGGGATCGCAAAGAGTTGGCGACCGACTTCGAGCGCGGGACCCGCGGGTCGAGGTGCTCGACGCTTTGAGTCACCTGGAACCGTTGGTGCGCTTCAACGGTGACGGTGTGCCTGTGACCGCGGATGTTCCCACCGCGCTCTCGCGACAACGCGTGGCAATCGAGATCCCCGGCGACATAGATCGCATGGAACAAGCGGATATGGCGCTTGCTCGCAGATGGCGCGAGGCAACTCGCGGGGCTTTCACGGCCACGGTTCAAGCAGGATTCGTCGTGAAAGAATTCTGCCGTTCCATCCGCGGGCAGCAAGGTCCGGGAGCGTACCTGCTCGAGAAATCCGCTCCCAGCCTCTGATCAAGCGATCGGCACGAGCAGTTCCGTCTGCAGTTGGTCTTCGGGTGTCGCCCGCGGGTCGTTGAGATAGTTTTCAATGCAGAACTCCGGACGTAGCTCCACCTTCTGCTCTGCCAGGCTCTTAAATATCCGGTCAAACGCCATCCAAATGTGGGCGTAGGGCCCGGTTAGCAGGAATCGTGCATACCTGCCGGCCTTGATCGCCCGGTGCTCTAAACCATCAGGCAGTTTCCCCGGTTTTTCGAGGCAAGCTACTCCCGCCTGGTAAATCATTGCGTCTTCGCCCGGCTTGCTCTTGTCAATGCCACTCAGCCCCAGGTACTCGCGGATCTGCTGCTGTTCCAGGTGCTCGAGCCTGGGCATCAAGTCATTCCACAGCGGCGGCGCTACCTCTTGGAATGGCCCGCGTTTCTCGAGAAATACGTAGTGCGTCAGGGGACGAGTAACCGTCTCGAAAGCAGGTGTCAGGTTCATCGTGATCTCCTTTAATAGTCTCGGACGACTCAGAGCGTAGATCACCTCGTGCTGGCGGTCTTTTCCCAGCTTGCGAAAATCGCTCGGACTGGTCTCGAGCGCCTTGCGGAACGCCTTGTTGAATGCCGCCGAGGTTTCATAGCCAATGCTCAAAGCGATCTCGGTCACGCTCGCCCTAGAATCTTCCTGCAACATGCGCAATGCCATGACCAGACGTAAGCGCCGCATGAACTCAAATGGCGTCTCTCCCACGTAGGCGTTGAACACGCGGGCAAAATGATAAGAGGACGATCCTGCTTCGCGCGCGATGCGATCAAGCGTCATCCGCTCGGGTAGATGCAGACGAATGTATCGCTGGGCGCGTCCGATCTGTGAACGATGGAACTGGCTCTGGTGGGCCTTCTTCCTGTTCATGGAACCCAGTTTACCGGCCGCCGGAAGGGAAGGGCTTTTCCAGGATTGCGCGAATCGATCGTACGCGGCAGACAACTCCCCCTGCTGGCAGGTAAAATGCGGAACGAACTCATTTACCCAAGGATCCGCATGGCGACCGTTCCCAGTACCCACATTGATTCCGTTCTTCAGGAGCAGCGCAAGTTTGAGCCCTCGGCCGAATTCCGTCAGGATGCGCACATCAAGAGTGCCGAAGACTACGACCGCATTTATCGCGAGTCCATCGAGGATCCTGACAAGTTCTGGTCGCGCACCGCAGAAGAGCTTGCCTGGTTCAAGAAGTGGGACAAGATTCTTGAATACGATCATCCCTGGGCCAAGTGGTTCGTCGGCGGGGAGCTGAACCTATCCTACAACTGCCTGGATCGCCATGTTCAAACCGCCCGCAAGAATAAAGCCGCGCTGATCTGGGAAAGCGAACCGGGTGAGGTTCGCACCCTCACCTATCAGCAGCTCTACAAAGAAGTTCAGAAGTTCGCAAATGTCCTGAAATCGCTGGGCGTGCGAAAAGGCGATCGCGTCGCAATCTATATGGGCATGACGCCGGAACTTCCCGTGGCCATGCTTGCCTGTGCGCGCATCGGGGCTCCGCACACCGTGATCTTTGGAGGATTCTCTTCGCACGCCCTCATCGACCGGATCCACGACTCGCAGGCCACCTGCGTGGTCACGCAAGATGGATCTTTCCGGCGCGGAACCGAAGTCAAGCTGTTTCCGGTGGTCGAAGAAGCCTTAAAGTCTTGCCCATCGGTCAAAAATGTGGTGGTTTACAGGCGCTCGGGGACACCGATTAACCTGCAGTCTGGCCGTGACCACTGGTGGCACGAGTTGATGGCCAACGCCTCCGACGAATGCCCTGCGGAACCGCTCGATGCTGAGCATCCGCTTTACATTCTCTATACTTCCGGCACAACGGGAAAGCCCAAGGGTGTAGTTCATACGACCGGCGGGTACTCGGTCGGAACCTACATCACCACCAAGTGGGTCTTTGATCTGCAAGAGGAAGACACCTACTGGTGCACGGCCGACATCGGCTGGGTTACCGGACACAGCTACGTCGTTTACGGGCCGCTTCAGAATGGCGCCACCAGCCTGATGTACGAAGGCGCGCCGAACTTTCCCGAGCCGGACCGCTTCTGGCGAATCATCGACCGCCATCAGGTAAACATTTTTTATACCGCCCCCACCGCGATTCGTACCTTCATCCGCTGGGGCGATGCTTGGCCGAAGAAGCACAAGCTGACCAGTTTGCGCCTGCTTGGCACGGTGGGCGAGCCGATCAACCCGGAGGCATGGATGTGGTATCGGGAAGTGATCGGAGGGGACCGGTGCCCGATTGTCGACACCTGGTGGCAGACCGAAACCGGACACATCATGATCAGCCCGATTCCAGGCGCGATTGCCACCAAGCCGGGTTCTGCAACCAGGCCCATGCCGGGCGTGGTGCCGGAAATTGTCAACATGGATGGCGAGCCTGTACCCGAAGGCGCAGGTGGTTTTCTGATTCTGAAGCGTCCTTGGCCCGGCATGCTTCGCACCATCTATGGCGATCCCGACCGCTATGTGAAACAGTACTTTTCGCAAATTCGCGGCGCCTACTTCACAGGCGACGGCGCGCGCAAAGATCAAGACGGCTACTTCTGGGTGATGGGCCGGGTGGATGACGTAATCAACGTTTCTGGCCATCGCCTGAGCACGATGGAAGTAGAGTCCGCTCTGGTTGCCCACGATGCAGTAGCCGAGGCGGCTGTGGTGGGCCGTCCCGATGAAATCAAAGGCCAGGCCATCGCTGCATTCGTGACCCTCGAAGGCGGCCGCAAGCCCTCGCCCGCGCTGAAGGAAGAGCTGCGCAAGTGGGTGGCGAAAGAAATAGGGTCTCTAGCCAAGCCGGATGACATCCGTTTCACCGATGCTCTACCGAAGACTCGCAGCGGCAAGATCATGCGGCGCTTATTGCGCGAGCTTGCTGGCGGCGGCGAAGTCAAAGGCGACACAACCACCCTTGAAGACTTCAGCGTGCTGGCAAAATTAAAAGAGCAGGACGAGGCTTAACTCTATTTCACCTGAAAGTTAGCCGTATCGAGGGGAAGGTTGTCGCGCAGCCCGGTCACGGTCATTTGCCAGTCAAATAGCAGGGTTCTTCCACTCTGCAACTCCTCGGTCCACTGCAAACGGTAGCTGGTCGGAAGCGTGACCCCTTCGGTGGTTTCGAAGTCGCCGAAGCGCTCTTCGAGCGTGTACCGAATTTCTTTTTGGCTGGCGCTCTTGGTTACATCGCTAGCCATGTTTGGAGCAATTTCAAGAGAGTAGACGGTAAGCACGTGGCGAAAGGTTTCAGGATCGAAGTACATCTTTACCTGCATATCACTCGAGTGTTTCGAGAAATATTGCAGCCCAATGAGTTCCCGGCCATCCACCTTCCTGCGGCCGATACTTTGGACTCTGGCATGGTTCTCTTCGAGTCTCAGCAGAGCCCAGCCGGTCGAATATTCACCCCCCAGCAGGCCCTCTTTGATCATGAAGTCCTGGCTGCTGATGAATTGCGCGAAATCTGAGCGTTGGTGTGAGGAAGTCGCGGCTGCAAAACCCGTCTTCGAACCATCGAAGGTAAACTGTTCGCCATGCCAGTCCCCAACCCCGAACCGCATCACAAATGCCGACATTTGTTCCGAAGAAACCCGTCCCCAGGTGCCATTCACTTCGCCTCCGCCGCCAACCGGAACTCGGAACTTCAACGTCCCCTGGACCACGCGTGATTTGGCAGCCCCGCGAATCGCTGTCGGTGCAATTGAATCGAGATGATGGGCGACAATTTCTTCGGGTTTGAGATCGGGAACAGCAGCCAGTGCAGCCTGGGCAAACGTAAACACCGCCAGGACACCAAGAACGGCAGAAACATGACGCATGAAGGTCTCCCATCGCTTCGAGCAGCCCATCAATTTCTAGGTGGCTGAAGTTTACACAATCGGACCAGTCAAAGCGAGAGTCACTCTATGGGTCTGCGATGGGGTCAGAACTTCGTCACTTCGGTGAAGTTGAAATCCCGAATCTTCATGGCCGGGACCACCATGTCGAGGGATTCTTCTCCGCTCGTGCGCACCGGCGTGCTCATGGCTTCAACCTGGGACAGCATTTCAATCAGACTTTGGTTGAACCGGAAATTGCGCAGTCCACAAACGAGCTTTCCACCTTCAATCAGAAATGTGCCGTCCCGCGTCATGCCGGTGACGATCTTTTCGTAAGGATCTACCTCGCGGATGTACCAGAGACGCGTGACTAGAATGCCGCGCTCGGTGGATGCAATCATCTGCTCGACTGTCTTCGGCTCCTGAGGCGGCTCGAAGACCACATTCATGGGAGCTTCACCGATTTCATTCGGGATCGGAAAACCATGTCCGGTTGTTTCGACCAAGCCTACCTTGGCGGCGTGGCCGGACTGCTTCATTCTCGCGGCGCTCGCCCGGGAATACACCAGCCGCTTCACCACCCCCTGCTCGACCAGTTGTACTCGGCTCCTCCTCATGCCTTCGCCATCGAACGGAGAACCCGACTGCTGGGGATGGGAGACGTCGTCCCAGATCGAAATATTCTCCCCAAACAACTTGCTGCCGATGCGATTATTCAGGAACGACCGCTGGTCGAGAATTGCCAAGCCGCCGAAATCGTAAAAAGCAAATCCCACGGCGTCGAGAACTGCCGCGGGTTCAAGGATTACGGTGTACTTGCCGGGAGCGATCTCGCGCGGGGCCGCCGATTTCGCCGCTTTCTCCGCTGCGATTTGCGCCAGGTGTGCCGGGCTCAGCTTGGCAATGTCCGGCGAGTTTGCCTTCTGCCACCCGGAGGAATCTCCTGCCAGCATGGTGATAGACACTTCCGCCGAGGTTTGCCTATGCCACCGACTCAAGCCCCGCGAATTGAAGATGCCCTCAATGGTTTCGGAGTTGGCGAAAATGCCCGCTGCGGTTAGATTCCGCTTCTGTGCAATTGCAACGACCTGTCCTACCGCATCCGCGCGTTGCGCCGGAGTGAGATTCGAGGTTTCTTCGAAGTGCCGCGAAGGAAGCTTGTTGCCTTCCGGGGCGGCTGCGCCGTTCGAAGGCGGCGAATAACGGCCCTGCGCCTCTTCGCTGGAAGGTATCGGCAGCAGGTCCGGATCCGGTTCCTGCACCCGCGCCAGACTCTCCGAAGCGGACACTACCTCTTGCAAGCTCGCATCGTCGAACTTGTTTGTGGTTGCCCGCGCCGTACGGCCGCCGAACGCGCTACGGACCGAGACCCCGTAGTTCTCCTCCGCCATGTTTTGATGAATGGTATTGTTGGCGAACCGGGTCAGCGCCGACCTGCCTCCGTAAAACAGGCACTCCAGTTCATCCGCCGCCGCGTACTTGCGAATGCGGGAAAAGATCTCAGCAGCCTGATCGCGAGTCAACATTCAGCACTCAGTTCGAGATAGCGACAGCGTCAAAAAGGTCCTCAAGGGATCCCGATGCTCAGTCTGGACGAATGTTCGGTGCGGAATGCTAGGAATACGCACTCCCCACCTTCACTCTCCTGAACCTCGCGGGACTGGCTCCATGCCCCGTTCCCATCACTTGTTGCGGCTGGCCTTTGCCGCAGTTCGGCGTTCCCCAGAGCGTCCACTCATCCCGCGAACAGATGGCGTCCATCGAATTCCAGAACTCGGTCGTAATCCCCGAGTAGGACGGGTTCTTCAGCATTCGTATCCGCTTCCCGTTTTTGATCTCCCAACCGATCTCGGTACCGAACTGGAAGTTGTAGCGCTTGTCGTCGATCGACCAGGACCGGTTGGTCTGGAAAAGGATGGCTTGATCGGTTGAAGCGATCAGCTGCTCCAGAGAGAGGGGCGTTTCTCCCGGAAGTATGCTGATGTTGGTCATGCGGATGATGGGAAGCCGGTTCCAGCTCTCCGCGCGCAAGGTGCCCCCCGAACGCTCTAAGCCGATGAGAGAAGCGGTTTCGCGAGAGCTCAGATATCCGGAAACAGGCCATTTGAAATAATCGGCGTCGACTGTGCCGGCACTCCTTCGTCATCGAAGGCGAAGGTTCCGAGGCCCGGGCCATGCTCCTCGCGGGCGTCGGCCACCACGTTCACCAGTTCGCTGCCGTATTTGAGCGTGCGGAGCTTTTCTAGCGTCAAAAACGATGTACCGGCAAAATTGGCTTCCATCCCCAGCACCCGATCCAGTTCGATCGGGTGCCCGATCGATTCGTGAATCTGCAATCCCAGCTGCGAACTTTCAAGAATGATGTCGAACACCCCTTGCGGGCACTGCTCGGCGCTGTGCAGGGCGACCGCCTCTTCACCGATGCGCCGCGCGTTCTCAACCAGCTTCAATTCATCGAGGAGCTCATATCCCTTGTTTTGCCACTGCCCGCCAAACGAGTTCGGATATGAGCGCTTCTGAATCTCGTTTCCCGCAAAGGAATAGGCAACGTATCCCGCACCGGAGGTGTACTTGGTCTGATGAATGTCTGATCCTTCCGACGAAAAGAACCATTGCTCCTCCCGCCGGAAGTTCATGTTGGTTTCAGCCAGCGTCACACCCTGAACCGAACGAAGCTCTCGGTCGATGGTTTCAAGCAAAGCCAGGTTCTGTTCAATGGAAATCGAGAACGGGTCGATTCGATATGGCGTGGTCCACTCCGCCCTGACAGGCTTTTCCGGTGCGAGCCGAACATCGCTTTGCTTGACGCGTGCCGATGCTTTCGCAATGTCGGCGGCACGCCCGGCGGTTGCCTCCACTGAAGATCGCTCGAGCTCTGCAGATGAGGCAAAGCCCCAAGCACCATCCATCAGTACCCGGATATTGAAGCCCTGGGAGCGCGAGTCCGAAGCATTTCCTATTTTCCCGTTCTTGGTCGCGAGCGCGCGGCTGCGCTCGTCGATGACACGTACATCGGCGTAAGTAGCACCTCGTTGGTTAGCGATGTTGAGGGCCCAGCCAGCAAGCTCTTTCATGGCAGAAGTCGAATCTACCACAGCTTCGTGACCTAGGTTTGACAAGAAGAATGCAACTTCTGTGCCATGGCTGTGTTGTTATACTCGGAAAAGAAGTTGGAAGTCGCGGGAGGGGCACAGTGGCAAAGCTAATCACATTCTACGTTCCAAGTAGTTATCGTAAGAACGTAAAGTGGGTTCCAGCGGAAGATCGCGGGAAGGTAATCGAGATACCGCGTATTAAGAAGTCGGCGTAGGTTGAGCGTAGCTCAGTTCCGTAAGGTTTTACCGGTCTTAAGCGTGTATTGAATCCTTTCCTGGGTTTTCTTCTCCCCGCAGAGCGACTTGAACGCCTCTCGCTCCAGATCCAGAAAATATTGTTCGCTGAGCGGGGTTCCCGGTGTAACGTTCCCGCCACAGAGCACCTCGGCGACCTTTGTTCCGATTTTCACTTCGTGCTCGGTGATGTACTCGCCCTGTCTCATCAGGTGAACCCCAAGTTTGAGCATTGCCAGGATGTTCTCGCCCGGAGCCGGAATATCGGTTCGCGGCTGAGGCGGTTCGTAGCCGCTGTTCGCCAGTTCGAGCGCTCGCTGTTTGGCATCGGTCAGCAGGCGATCGCGGTTCATCGTGATGCGATCGGAGGAACTCAGCAAGCCGAGGCTTCTTGCCTCTTGCGCGGAAGTTGAGACCTTCGCCATGGCGATGGTCTCGAACGCGCGTTTCATGGCCTCCATCAATTCGACTGATTCGCCCCTTCCTCCCGGGCGCACTGCGCGGGTGGAATCAATCGCGCGCAGCACCATCTCTTTCGAGCCACCGCCGCCGGGCAGCAGACCCAGGCCAACTTCCACCAGGCCCATGTAGAGCTCGGCGTGTGGCTGGCGGAGGGGAGCATGCAACGACATCTCCACCCCCCCTCCCAGGGTCATCCCGAATGGCGCGATCACCACCGGCTTGGGTGAGAACTTAATGGCCTGCGTCATGCCCTGGAACTGTCGGATTGCGAGATCAATGTCGTCCCATTCTTCTTCCTGAGCGCTCATCAGCAGAAGCATCACATTGGCGCCGGCAGAGAAGTTCGCTGCGTCGTTGGTGATGACGAAGGCTTCGAAATTGTCTCCGGCACCACCCGGCTTTAGCGTCTGCGAGACTAACTGCACGATGTCGGTCCCCAGCGTGTTCATCTTGGAGTGGAACTCGATGCAGGCCACCCCGTCGCCGATGTCGACAATCGAGGCGCTCGAGTTCTTCTTCACCGTGCCCCTCGATTGTTTCGCTACTTTCACTGACCACACGCCAGCTGGAACCTCAACCGGCAGGTAGGTGGAGGTCGCCAGATCGAAGTACGCACGGTGCGATGGGGTTCGGGCAAAGTCCTGGTACCAGGACTTCTGTTCTGCCAACAGCCGTTCCACATTCGCCGAGACCGTGCGCCCCTCTTTTTTCATCCGCTGAACGGTTGGCTCGGCGCCTGCCGCATCCCACAGTTCGAAGGGGCCCATTTCCCAGTTGAAACCAAGCCGCATGGCGCGATCGATTTCGACAATATTGTCGGAAATTTCAGGTACGGCGTTCGCCGAGTAGTTCCAAAGGTCCGCTAGGGCGTTCCACAGGAACCGTTCGTCTTTGCCCTTTCCCGGTCCTCCGAGCAGGGTGGCGAGACGTTGCGCCAGATCATCGACATTCTTCGCCATCTCGAGCGAGGTGAATTTGGCTTTCTGCCGCGGACGATACTCCAGCGTTTTCCAGTCGAGAGCCAGCCTTTCGTCTTCTCCGCCGCTCTTCTGCTTCTTATAGAACCCGCCGCCCGTCTTATCGCCGAGCATGTTTCGTTCGAGCATCTTGTCGAAAAAGGCGGGAAGGGGGCTGGGGCGGGGGAGGGGCTCTTGCCCATCAATTTTTTCCATATTTCGAACGACATGCCCAAGAACGTCGAGCCCTACCATGTCCAGAGTGCGGAATGTCCCTGAACGCGGCCATCCGACTGCCGGGCCGGTCAGCGCATCGACCTCTTCGATGGTGAGTTCTAGTTCCTCCATCAATCGCATCCCATTCAAAACTGAAAATGTTCCAATACGGTTGGCAATGAAGTTCGGTGTGTCCTTGGCAGTGACAACGCCCTTTCCTAGGTGCAGATCGGCAAATGTCGAGATGGCTTCTATAGCGGCAGGATCTGTTTCTCGAGTTGGAATGATTTCCAGCAGACGCATGTAGCGCGGGGGATTAAAAAAGTGCGTGCCGAACCACGACCGCCGAAAATCATTCGAGAAGCCCTCGGCGATCTTGGCTACCGGCAGGCCGCTCGTATTGGTGGTAACGATTGTGCCTGGCCTTCGTAGTGCTTCTACTTTCCCGAGCAGGGCTCGTTTGATCGCAAGATCTTCGACCACGGCCTCGATGATCCAATCCACCTCCGCCACGCGAGCCAGGCTGTCTTCAAAATTGCCGGGCGTCACCAAAGACGAGAGCGCTGGTTCGAAGAACGCCCCCGGCTTGGTTTTGCGGGCGGCTTCGAGTCCGGCCGAGGCCACCTTGTTGCGCGCGGTCGACTCGACACCCGCGGGAACGAGGTCGAGCAATAAGCTCGGCACGCCTGCATTTGCGAGGTGCGCTGCAATGCGCGCACCCATTGTGCCGGCACCCAGCACCGCGACTTTGCGGATTCGCTTCACGGGAACTCAGAGGACAGAATAGTAAAACACAAAGGACATGAACTTACACGAAGCCGGCCAATCGGCACCATCTTCTCATTAGAGGCGTTCGTTTGAGATTTTCTAAAACCTAAGGAAGCCGGTTGACCGCCCATTCATACTTTCCGGTGTGAATAATCAACAGTCGGCAGACGCGCGGCTGCGAATTCTGCGAGGTCCCAAACAACACAACCGGAAAGGCATACTCGCCGCCATTCATCTTTTTTCCGCGCTGGATCTCATAGGCGGCATCGCTGCCGGGCGAAAAGAATGCCTGTAACTTCTCGGAGCTTGCCTGCTGGCGTGCCAGGTCAGTCAGCATCAGGATCCCGGCTTCGTGATCTTGGGTTTGCCAAGCGTGCAGAAATCGGTTGGCTGCTGCCAGTGCAGAGCTGTAGGAGGCGTCCGGCGTCCAGCCGCGGGATCGCGCGACGCGCGCGAAGGAGAAAACCCATGGGAAAAAACAGAGCAGAAGCAGAAGGGAAATCCGAAATCGCATTCCATGATTGTCGGCAACAGATTCGTTCGCCGAAAGAGACAAACCAGATTCCCTCAGTGGATGGGGGAACTCCGAGCTACTCGTGCCTTAACGCTTCAATGGGATCGAGTCGCGAAGCGCGCAGCGCCGGAATCATGCCGCTGATGAGGCCGACCGCTCCCAGAATGATGGTTGATGCGATCAGCGTTCCGGGTGCAATCATCAGCCGGATATCTCCAGCCTCGCCGTTTTTGGCGAAAGCACTGTACAAGGTGAGGCGACCCACCGAAAGGGCAACGATGTACGCCAGGAGAATTCCTAGTACCCCGCCGATCGCGGTGATGGTCAATGCTTCTGCCAGAAATTGCGTCAGAATGTAGCGCCGCTGCGCTCCCAATGCTTTCTGCACGCCGATCTCTCGGGTTCGTTGGGTGACCGAAACCAGCATGATGTTCATCAGTCCGACGCCACCGATTCCAAGCGTCAACGTACCGATAACCCCCATCAGGAACTTCAGGCCCATGCTGATAATTTCGAACTGATGCACTTGCACCATGAGATTGAAAACCCGAACGGCCTGACGGTCGGCCTGATTGAACTTGTGCGGAATCGCCAATATGCTGCGAACCGACTGTTCCAATTGCTCGTAGGCTGGGGTTTGATAGGTGAACCAGATGGAATCGAGATAGTGAGTGTCCTTCAGATCACTCATGGTGGTGAAGGGAATGTAGATCGTACGATTGATATCGTCATTTCCCTCCTGCATCTTCGCGGTTAGAACCCCGACGACTTCAAAGCTGAGTCCGTCCAGGCGGATACGCTCGCCGAGCGCGTTTCTGCCGGAAAACAGCTTCTCCTTCGCCTCGGATCCAATTACGACTACGCGCGCGCGTTGCAGCTGATCTTCAAGGTTGTAGAAGCGGCCTTGATCGATCTTCAAAGATCGCACTTGCTCGACATTGGGATCGTTCCCGGTGACTGTCCAGCTGAAAGTGCGAGTTTCATACTGGACGTTTGCCGGTTTGCTGACCTCAGGGGTGATATGGGTAATTTGCGGAAGATTGGTTGTGAGGGTGTCGACATCTTCCCGCGTGAACCGGATCGGGGTGCCTGACTTTTCGCCACCGGCTTGCATGGATGTCCGGTTTGGAACCACGATTACGAGCTTGTTGCCGAAGTTCGCGAAGATGTTCGCGCAGGCCTGTCCGAACCCGTCGCCGTATGCGAGCAGCATCACCACCGTGGCGATGCCCCAGGCCATACCCAGCATGGTGAGCGCCGTTCGCCGCCGATTATGGCGCATCGCTGTGTAGGCTTCTTGAAGAAGGTCGCGGAACATCTGCTATTCCTGTCGCAGCGCTTCCACCGGCTGCAGAAGAGCTGCTTTACGCGCTGGATAAAGGCCGGCAACAACCCCAGCCAGTGTAAGGCTGCCAATCGCCAGCATCGCCGACATGGGCACAAGCTTCGGGGGATCGAATCCGCCCGGACCGTGAACCGTCCCCATCGCGGCCATGATGCCGCCCGCTAGAGCCATGCCGATCAGGCCGCTTCCCAGCGTGAGTAGGAGTCCTTCCAAAAAGAAATGGAACAGAATGTTGCGGTTGGTTGCGCCCAGTGCCTTGCGCAAGCCGATTTCGTGGGTTCGCTCGGAAACCGCAACCAGCATGATGTTAATGACCCCGATTGCCCCCAGCGCCAGGGTCACCATTCCCACCGTCCCCAAGAACATATTCATGACATCGAAAATGGTGTTGACCATCTTCGAGGATTGGATGGAGTCCCATTCGTCAAAAGCGTTCTCATCGTTGGGGTCAAACTGGTGATTGCGGGCTACGATCTTGTGCACTTCCTTCTGTGCGAGTTCGTGGTCGTTGGTCCTGGTGGGCTGATACTCGATAAAGGAAATCGCTCCCTGCTGGTTGTCTCCTTTAATGGGGAACGATGCTTCCATCACCGAGAATGGAATATATCCGCGCATGTTGAGCCACAGATTGTCGCCTCGGCCCAGGTGCGGCAGCGTGCCCACCACCTGGAAACTCATGCCATTGATCAGGATTGTGGCGCCCAGCGCCGGACGGCCGGGAAACAGCGTCTTCTGCAACTCACTGCCGAGCACGATTACATTGCGCCGTTGCACCGTATCGAGATCATTCAGCCACCGCCCATCCTTCAAGGGAAGATAGCTGATTTCGCTCATCTGAGGTTCGGCCCCTAAGATCGTGCCGCTGCCGGTGGCGAATTCGCTGACTTCGCGCAAATCATTGCGGTCGATGATCGGACACGCCCGGCGCACATGCGGGGCTAAGAGCATATCCCGGTAGTCGTTGTAGTTGAGCCGGTACCACCGTGCCGAGTTCATGCTGCCAGTCACGGCTGGTGCCCGGCCGGGGAAGATGAACATGATGTCTTTGCCGAACTCAGCCATTTCCCGCTTGTTGCCGGAGCGGAAGCCCTCCCCGACTCCTACCAGTAGGAGCAGGGAACCGACACCCCAGGCAATGCCGAACATCGTGAGAAAGGAACGCAGCTTGTGGGCCCACAAGTTCCGAAAAATCTGCGCAAAGATGTCTAGCAAGCTCCTCATGCCTACCCTATGGTACGGAAGATCCCTGGCGGGAGTTCCCTAGAAAGTATTGTTACAGGTTCGGCGCCATATAGATAGACGCGAACCGAGGATTAATGTGAGATTTTTCGGCTTTCAAAAGTCGTTAGCTGTCTTTCCGGTACAGCAGGTCACGCATGGCCCTTCTACGGGCCGCGTTTAATTCGCTATCGGGTGGCGGATTTGGGCCCCCATCTTTCGATGCGGCCTCATTCTCAGCGCTGCATTCCGGGCAGCGGTTGGCAAAACCGGGCTTGCCGGGCTTCAACTCGAATTCCTCTCCGCAGACAACGCAGGTCTTGATGGGAAACGCCATAAGGAAATGATACTGGAGGGGAGAGATATATACTTCCGCTTCGGCCGGAGAATGACGAACCTTTTAAAACTCTCTCTGTTCCTTTGTGTGCTGCCCGCGGCATTGGTGCTGACTTCAATCGCTGCGGGACAATCGGGGGCCTATCAAGAGCTCTACCGCCCGCAAGTCCACTTTTCTCCGCGAATGCACTGGACGAACGACCCCAACGGTTTGGTGTTCTTTGAGGGCGAGTACCACCTTTTCTTCCAGTACAACCCTTTTGGCGACGAATGGGGGCACATGAGCTGGGGGCACGCGGTCAGCCGAGATCTGCTGCATTGGCGGGAGCTCGCGGTGGCCATTCCCGAGCACGACGGCGAGATGGTCTTCACCGGTAGCGTCGTCGTGGACAAGAACACGAGTGGACTATGCGGCACCCAAGTGGAATGTTTGGTGGCTGTCTACACCGGTCATAGAAGCACGCCTGAGCTGACACGCCAGACTCAAAACCTTGCCTACAGCCTTGATCATGGGCGCACCTGGACACGATACCGCCGAAATCCAGTAATCGATCTCGGCATGGCCGACTTCCGGGACCCGAGCGTGTTCTGGGACGAGCCCTTGAAAGGGTGGGTCATGGCGGTCGCGTTGCCCAAGCTGCACAAGGTTCGGTTTTACACCTCTCGAGACTTGAAGCGATGGACCGAGCTCAGTGACTTTGGCCCGGCCGGTGAGGTGGGTGGGGTTTGGGAATGCCCCGACCTTCTGCACATTCCAGCGGGGGACGGGGTAGGTGGCATGTGGATGTTAAAGGTGGGGCTCAATCCCGGGGCTCTCCAAGGAGGCTCGGGTGAGCAGTATTTCCTGGGTGATTTCGACGGCAGGCATTTCACTCCTTCGAGTGAGCCCGGTTGGCATGGCTGGACCAATTACGGCAAAGACGACTACTGTGCCATCAGCTTCAACCACTTGCCGGCCCGAGCTCAGCCGGTGCTTCTCGGCTGGATGAACAATTGGCAGTATGCCTCGAAGCTGCCCACCTCCCCGTGGCGCGGGCAGATGAGTCTGCCACGGCGGCTGGCGCTGCTAAGGGACAAGGACGGTCTCACCGCCAAGCAGACACCGGTTGTCGCCGGGCTTCGGGAAGGGAAGCCGGGCGATCCGTTTTCCGGTGCATCAGGCAGCAAGGTCCCCCTCGAGGCCCCGTTTGAAATGGAACTGAACTTCGTTCCCGGCGAGGAGAAGTTGTTTGGAATTCGGCTGCGTACAGGCGAACAGGAGTGGACCGAGATTGGTTTCGATCGAGAAAAGCAACAATTCTTCATGGATCGAACCAAGTCAGGCGCCATCCTTGCGGAAGGCTTTGCCGCTCGCACCACTGCCCCACTCGCGCCAGGCCGTCCTTTCGATCTCAGGTTAGTCGTTGATCGTTCGTCGATCGAGGCCTACGCCCAGGACGGCACCATCGCGATGACCAACCTCATTTTTCCCCCGTCAGGGCACACCAGAGTCGAATTGTTTTCAAAAAGTGGAAAGCCAGTCGACGCCAAGGGTACAAGCTGGAAGCTGCGCAGCATCTGGAAATGATTTAGGCGATCCACTTGGCCAGCGCGAACGCCACCGCGGCGGCGACTCCGCCAATGAGCACGGTTTGTCCCGCACTTCTGAGCGAGTGAGCGCCCGTGTACTTGCCCTTGATGAACCCAAAGACGCCCAATGCAAGCAAGGTCACAATGGCCGAAACGATTAAGCCCCGGACAGCATTGTTCAGCACAATATATGGCGAGAGCGGGATCAAA
>Ga0207667_10001893_pt1 | contig 26267 bp, 26 predicted proteins | sample KBSCornC52_FD_184301 | JGI IMG/M metagenome (GOLD analysis project Ga0207667, IMG submission 184301) | Corn rhizosphere microbial communities from Kellogg Biological Station, Michigan, USA - KBS Corn C5-2 (SPAdes) (version 2) | ecosystem: Host-associated > Plants > Roots > Rhizosphere > Soil ...
CCTCGCCGGTGCCGCGGAAGGTGGCCACCTCGATGATCTCCGGCCCGTACACCACGTGGGCCAGGCGGAAGCGGCGGCCGATCAGGCGGCAGTTGCGGAACAGCTTCTTGACGTCCTCCGGCGTGGCGTTGGTGGCCACGTCGAAGTCCTTGGGATGGCCGCCGAGCAGAAGGTCGCGCACGGCGCCTCCGACCAGGAAACCGTCGTAGCCGGCTTCATGGAGGCGGTACAGCACACGCAGCGCGGCTTTGCTGATGTTCTTGCGCGATATCACGTGCTGCTCGCGCGGAATGATGCGCAGCGACGGCGTGGCCTCGTTCCTTGCTTTCAAGTTCAAGCGGTTTGAATCCTTGCAGCGAAAGGGTTGCCGCAGGCCTTCAGCGAAGTCGCGCCGGGGGTGACCCCGTGGCTGCGCAGCATGGCTTCGGGCATGAGACAGCTGTCACGGAAGGCATTGCCGGCCGCAACAATTCCGATATACTAGCGCGCTCCGGTGCTTTTCGCTCCCTTCGTCTAGTGGCCTAGGACACCGCCCTCTCAAGGCGGGAACACGAGTTCGAACCTCGTAGGGAGCGCCACTTCCGGGCCAGCACAGGCCCTCCCGGCATATACAGGCCCGCGATCGCATGACCTTTGTCGTCACCGACAACTGCATCAAGTGCAAGTACACCGACTGCGTGGAAGTCTGCCCCGTCGATGCCTTCCATGAAGGCCCGAATTTCCTGGTGATCGATCCGGACGAGTGCATCGACTGCACCTTGTGCGAGCCGGAATGCCCGATCAACGCCATCTATCCCGAAGACGACGTGCCCGCCGGGCAGGAGTCCTTCGTCGCGCTGAACGCGGAACTGGCCAAGGCCTGGCCGGTGATCACCGAGCGCAAGGATGGTCTGGCGGATGCGAAAGAGTGGGAAAACAAGCCGGGAAAACTCGATCAGCTGCAGCGCTGATTCCGACTTCTCCTACTTCGAGTCATAAAAAAAGCCGCCTATCAGGCGGCTTTTTTGTTGGCCGTAAAGCCGAAGGGCGGGATCAATTCCCGCCCAGGCGCGACTTCAGCGTATCCACCACCTTGGCCACGGCAGCGGCATCGCCCTGCGCGCGCACTTCGCTGGCGTTCTGGCCGCTGGGACCGATCACCACCTGCACCTGATGCGGTGTGGCGCCCGGCGCGGCGGCCGAGGTGTCCTTCTTGCCGCCGCCGAACATGCGGCGGAAGAAACCGGGCTTGCTGCCCTGCACGGCCGAAGCCACCACGGTCAGGGTGTAGGCGTGGCCGGCGTCGTCATGGCTGACCACCTGGCCGATATCGCCCTGCTCCAGCGCCTGGCCGACGCGGCGGTAGGCGTTGTCGACCGTGTCGGTGAGCACGAAGGCGTCGGCGATCACGCCGCCGCCCTTGCCGACGCGCGCGGTGGCGCCGTTGGAGGTCGGGTTGTTGGCGCCCTGCTCCGGGATCACCAGGGCGGCGCTGGTTGACGGCGTATCCAGGCCCGGCGGGATCTCCAGCGGCGTTTCCTGCTTGGCGGCCTCCCAGGCCTTCTCCGAGCGGAACATGCCGCAACCGGAGAGCAGCAAGGCGGACAGGGCCAGGACCGGCATGGCGACGACGAGGGGGAATTTCTTCATTGAATTGGAGTTCCGTTGAGAGATCGGGCGGCCGTCAGGCCGCATGTGCCAAGGATGCCAGAGCCGCCAGCGCTTCGGTGATGCGCGCCCGTTCCGGCCCCTCCTGCAGTTCAACCAGGGGCAGGCGCGGCTGCGCCGTACCCAGCCCCAGCGCCGGCAGCCCGGCCTTGACGGCGATCGGGTTGGGCGCGCAGTTCAACGCCTGAACCAGCGCGGCGAGGACATCGTCGCAGTGCGCGGTCGCCGCCCGGTCGCCCGCGGCCGCCGCGTCGCACAGCGCGCGGAAGGCTTTGGGCGCCAGATTGGCCACCACCGAGATGGTGCCGGCCGCGCCGGCCAGCATGGCCTTGCCGGCGGTCGGGTCGTCACCGGACAGGTAGACGAAATCGGCGCGCGCAAGTTCCGCGAGGGCGCGAATGCGCTCGTCGCTGCCCACCGCTTCCTTGATGCCGATGATGGCCGGATGGTCGCGCAGCGCCGCCACCGTCTCCGGCAGCAGGTCGCAGCCGGTGCGGCCAGGCACGTTGTAGACCAGCACGGGCAGTCCGCCGTGCGCGGCGACTTCGAGGAAATGGCGGCGCAGGCCTTCCTGCGTGGGCCGCACGTAGTACGGCGCCACCACCAGCGCAACGTCTGCGCCCAGTTCGCGCGCGCGGCGGGTCAGCGCCACGGTCTTGGCCGTGCCCGCCTCGCCGGTGCCGGCGATCACCGGGATGCGCCCGGCCACGCGTTTCACCGCGAAGGCCAGCAGGGTTTCGTATTCGTCGTGCTCGAGCATGTGGGCTTCGCCGGTGGAACCGGCGACCACGACCGCCTGCGTCCCGCCCGCGATCTGGTAGTCCAGCAGCCGCCCGAAGGCGTCCAGATCCAGCGCACCGTCCGACGTGAACGGGGTCGCCAGGGCGCAGATGCTTCCACGAATCTTCAAGAGATACTCCGGCCAGAAGCCAAGCCCTGCATGTTACTTGCGACCTCGGAGGGGCGACAAGTAAGCTCGCCGGGCCTTGCGCCGCCGTCCCGCGCTGCGCGGGCCCACGCTACAGGCCGCCACTCTTGAACCGTTCTTCGCGTACCGGCAACGACCATCAGCTGCTGATCCAGGCCCTGACCCCGTCGCCACGCACTCCCCTGCTCAGCCTGGCCCGCCGCATCGCCGATGCCGGCTGCAATCTGGCCGACGCGCGCGTGTCCACCATCGGCGCGGACACCTCGCTGACCCTGCTGGCCACAGGCTCCTGGGATGCGGTGGCGAAGCTGGAGTCCGCCCTGGCCAAGTTCGCGCGCGAAGAAGACGTGCACCTGATGCATTACCGCACCGACGGCCGCAGCCAGGCCTCGCGCCTGCTGCCGTACCTGGTGGAAGTGATCTCCGCCGACCGTCCCGGCATCCTGGTGCGCATCATCGATTTCTTCGACCGCCACGGCATCGCGGTGGAACAGCTGCACTCGATGCGCTACCAGGCCATGCAGACCGGCGCGGCGATGTTCCAGGCGCAGATCACCGTGGGCATTCCCGCCGACACGCATATCGCCGCCTTGCGCGACGACTTCCTGGAGTTCTGCGACGGACTCAACCTGGATGCCATCATGGATCCGGTGAAGTTCTAAGGGCTCTTTGCCGGAGCAGGGCCGCCAGAACTACTTTCGGGCCCGATCGCGCGGGAGAGCCAGCATGCCCCCGCCACGCCGCGGTTGGCAAGGGCTGTCATCCGTCGCCGCAGGCGCGCTAGTCTTGGCCCGAAGAGGCAATACCGGAGGGCCGGCGCGCATGCAGTCCGCAGATCGAGCGAGCACCATCGCACGACGCGCCGCCTTCCTTTCAGTGCCGCCCACCGGCCGCCAGCCTCACTTCCCCACGACAACCACAAGACGGAGCCCGTCCGCGGCTTCGCAGGAGCAGTCATGCCAGATCCCGGCAAAAAAGTACCCAAGCTCAAAGGCATGCTCGGCGACGGTACCGAGCTGAAACTCGACAGCCTCAAGGGCCAATGGGTGGTGGTGTATTTCTATCCCAAGGACAGCACGCCCGGCTGCACCAACGAGGCCAAGGACTTCCGCGACCTCTACCCCAAGTTCCGCAAGCGCAACGCCCAGGTGCTCGGCGTATCGCGCGATTCGGTGAAGTCCCATGCCAACTTCGCCGCCAAACAGGAATTGCCGTTCCCGCTGGTCTCCGACCCCGAGGAAACCTGGTGCCAAGCCTTCGACGTGATCCACGAGAAGGTGCTGTATGGAAAACGTCACATGGGTGTCGTACGAAGTAGCTTCCTTATCGACCCCGAAGGCAGGCTGGTGCAGGAATGGCGCAACGTCAAAGTCCCAGGTCACGCCCAGGCCGTGCTCGACGCCATTCCCGCCAAGTGAACCCTTCCGACCTATCCGCTCCGTCCCTTCGGCGCTTTCCGCGCAGGCGGGGCGGACGCCCGTTTTCCGGCCCGGCGGGCCGGATTCCCACGGCATCCCGCATGCCGCGTTTTCTCAACCAGCACGCCAGCGAGGCAACTTCCGTATGACCGGAAGCAAGCGCATTTACGCTCTCGATACCAATGTTCTGCTGCACGATCCCACCTCGCTGTTCCGCTTCGAGGAACACGACGTGTTTATCCCCATGACAGTGCTGGAGGAGCTGGACGAAAAGAAGAAAGGCGCCTCGGAAGTCTCGCGCAACGGGCGCCAGGTCAGCCGCTTCCTCAACGAGCTGATCGAGCGCGGCAACGGCCACGGCATCAGCAACGGCCTGGAGCTGAGCAGCCCGCAGGGCATCAAGCTCAAACGCAACAACACCGTGGGCCGGCTGTATTTCCAGCAGCGCGCCACCAACGGGCACGGCAAGGCCGACAACCTGATCCTGGCGGCAGTGATCGAACTGCGCGACCAGAATCCCGATCGCGCGGTGATCCTGGTCAGCAAGGACATCAACCTGCGCATCAAGGCCAAGATCTACGGCATCGATGCGGAGGACTACGAGAACGACCGCGCGCTCGACGACTTCGCCCTGCTCTACACCGGCTCGACCGAGCTGACCGAGGATTTCTGGGACCGCCACCCGGAAGTGCAGTCGTGGAACGAACGCGGCCGCACCTTCTACAAGGTCAAGCGCCGCGATGACGAGGACTGGCATCCGAACCAGTGCCTGTTCCTGCCGGGCGAGAACAGCGTCGAACTGCGCGTGCTGCATGTGGATGAGGAAGAAGCCACCCTGGTGCTGCTCGACGACCACAGCCACGCCAACCACGCCGTTTGGGGTATCGCCGCGCGCAACCGCGAACAGAACTTCGCGCTCAACGTGCTGATGGATCCGGACGTCGACTTCGTCACCCTGCTCGGCACCGCCGGCACCGGCAAGACCCTGCTCGCGCTGGCCGCCGGCCTGGCCCAGGTGATGGACCAGCAGCGCTACCGCGAGATCATCATGACCCGCGCCACGGTCTCGGTCGGCGAAGACATCGGCTTCCTGCCCGGCACCGAAGAGGAAAAGATGACGCCGTGGATGGGCGCGCTCACCGACAACCTCGAAGTGCTCGCCAACCCCGAGGAAGGCGGCAGCTGGGGCCGCCAGGCCACCAACGACCTGCTCGCCTCGCGCATCAAGATCCGCTCGCTGAACTTCATGCGCGGCCGCACCTTCCTGTCGCGCTACCTGATCATCGACGAGGCGCAGAACCTCACGCCGAAGCAGATGAAGACCTTGATCACCCGCGCAGGCCCCGGCACCAAGATCGTCTGCCTGGGCAACGTCGAGCAGATCGATACGCCCTACCTTACCGAGACGACCTCCGGCCTCACCTATGCGGTGGATCGCTTCAAGGGCTGGGAGCACTCGGCGCATATCACGCTGCGGCGTGGCGAGCGGTCACGATTGGCGGACTTCGCGTCGGAGGCTTTGTAGACTTGAAGCAACCTCACCCCTGACCGTCATTCCGGCGCAGGCCGGAATCCAGTAACGACCACGCCATGGACAGGCGACAACCTTGCGTCTACATGCTCTCCGGCGGCCGCAACGGCACCCTCTACATAGGCGTGACCAGCGACCTCCTGAAGCGCGTGTGGCAGCATAAACATGGCGTAGTCGATGGCTTCTCCAAGCAGTACGACGTCCATGGTCTCGTGTGGTACGAACTGCACGAGACCATGGAGTCGGCCATTCTTCGCGAGAAAGCGCTGAAAAAATGGAAGCGACAGTGGAAGATTCGCCTCATTGAAGGCGAAAACCCTGAATGGGACGATCTTTATCCAGCGTTGCTGTAACTGGATTCCGGCCTGCGCCGGAATGACGAGCAAAAAAACCGACGTGCCTACCACTCCCCCCCCCATCGCCCTCACCATCGCCGGCTCCGACTCCGGCGGCGGCGCCGGCATCCAGGCCGATCTGAAGGCTTTCCATGCGCGCGGCGTGCATGGGCTGTCGGCCATTGCGGCGATCACTTCGCAGAACACGCGCGGCGTCAGCGCCGTGCATCCGGTGCCTTTGGCGCATATCGGCAGCCAGCTCGAGGCGGTGTTCGACGACTTCGCCATCGGCGCGGTGAAGACCGGGATGCTCGGCAATGCGGCGATCGTGCGGCTGGTCGCGCGCGAGCTGCGCCGGCGCCAGCCGGCGTGGCTGGTGGTCGATCCGGTGATGATCGCCACCAGCGGCGCGCGCCTGCTGACCGAGGGTGCGGTCCGCGCCATGGTGCATGAGCTGATCCCGCTCGCCGACGTGCTTACGCCGAATCTCCCCGAAGCCGAAGCCCTGCTCGGCCATCCGATCCGCACCGCCCGCGACTACGACCGCGCCGGCGTCGCCCTGCGCGCGCTGGGCGCCGATGGCGTGCTGCTCAAGGGTGGCCATGCCCGCGGCGGCGAAGTGGTCGACCGTTTCTACGACGCCGATGGCGTGCTGGAACTGCGCCACCCGCGCCTGCGCGTGGAAGGCCACGGCACCGGCTGCACGCTGGCCTCGGCGATCGCCGCGGAACTGGCCAAGGGCAAGCCGCCCCGCGTCGCCGTGCGCCAGGCGGTAGCCTACGTGCAGCGCGCCCTGGCCCGGGGTTATCGCCCCGGCCGCGGCGAGGTGCACGTGCTGCGGCACTGAAGGCGCGGGGCCGTGGCGGCCTTGGGAGTAGAATGGCGGCTGGTCTTCCCGCCTTCGCCGCCCACTACATGATTCTCGCCCCGCGCCTGATCCTGCTGCTTATCTTCGCCGTGTTCGCGCTATGCGTGCTCGCCGTGCATCTGCGCGGCCGCTCGCGCCTGCGCTTCGACCGGCAGCTGGTCGACCATTCGGCGATCTTCGCGCCGTACAACCTGCTGATGTACACCTTCTCGGCGGTGCCGGCGCGGCCCATCCTCGACCGCCGCGGCTTCCCGCAGCTGGACCTGCTTCAGGCGAACTGGCAGGTCATCCGCGAAGAGGCCATGCACCTGTTCGACGAGGGTTTCATCCGCGCGGCGGAGAAGCACAACGACGCCAGCTTCAACAGCTTCTTCAAGCAGGGCTGGAAGCGCTTTTACCTGAAATGGTACGGCGAGCCGCTCGCCTCGGCCGAGACGCTGTGCCCGGAGACGGTGAAGCTGCTCAACGCCATCCCCAGCGTGAAGGCGGCGATGTTCGCCCTGCTGCCGCCGGGCAGCAAGCTCAATCCGCACCGCGATCCGTTCGCCGGCTCGCTGCGCTATCACCTGGGGTTGATCACGCCGAACTCCGAGGATTGCCGCATCTTCGTCGACGGCGAGATCCACGCCTGGGGCGACGGCAAGGACGTGGTGTTCGACGAGACCTATGTGCACTGGGCCGAGAACCGCACCGACCAGACCCGCGTGATCCTGTTCGCCGACGTCGAGCGCCCGCTGCGCACGCGCCTGATGACCGCGCTCAACCGCCGCGTCGGCGCCTTCATGGGCAAGATCACCGCCTCGCCGAACACCGAGTCGCCGGAGGAGAAGACCGGCTTCGTCAACCGCATGTTCGCGCTCAACCAGCGTTCGCGCGAGCGCAGCCGGGCCTTCAAGAAGCGCTATCCCAAGGCCTTCCGCGTGCTCAAGTACGCCGGCATCGTGCTGATGATCTGGCTGGTGTTCCTGGCGCCCTACCCGTTCTTCCGCTGAGGCGGTCACGTTCGAGCCGCCTCGCGCGTCCTGGCCTTGTCACCCACGCTCAGGAGCCGCCATGGACGCCCAGACCGCCTTGTTCCAGCAACACCGCCAGCGCCTGTTCGGCCTGGCCTACCGCATGCTCGGGCGGCCGGCCGACGCCGAGGACGTGCTGCACGACGCCTGGCTGCGCTGGCACGAGCAGGACGCCTCCGCCCTGGACGATCCGGAAGCCTGGCTGGTCACCGTGACCACCCGCCTGGCACTGGACCGCCTGCGCCGCGCCAAGACCGAGCGCGAGCACTACACCGGCCCCTGGCTGCCGGAGCCGCTGGAACCGTTCGAGGAAGCGCCCTCCGAGCAGCTCGAGCGCGCCGAGACCCTGAGCCTGTCCTTCCTGCTGCTGCTCGAACGGCTGAGCCCCGAGGAACGCGCGGCGTTTCTGCTGAAGGAAGTGTTCGACTACAGCCACGCCGAAGCCGCCGCCATCCTGGGCATCGCCGAGGACGCCTGCCGCCAGCGCGTGCACCGCGCGAAAACCCGGCTGCGCGAAGGCCGTCCGCGCTTCAACGTGGATCACTCGCTGCAGCAGCGCATGCTGCAGCGTTTCCTCGCCGCGATGGAGCGGCCGGATCTGAACTCGCTGCGTGCGCTGTTCGCCGAGGACGCCGTGCATATCTCCGACGGCGGCGGGGTGGTGCGCGCGGTGCTGCGTCCGGTCTACGGCCAGGATCGGCTGGCGCGGCTGTATCTGCAGATCGCGCTGCATTCCGGCGGCCCGGAAACCGTGCGCCAGCTGAGCGAACTCAATGGCGCGCCGGCGATCCTGATCTGGACCGGCGACCGGCTCACTTCCGCCCTGTGGGTGGAATGCGATGGCGAACGGATCACCGCGATCCACTCCATCCGCCATCCGGAAAAACTCGCCCGCCTCGAAGCAGTCACGAAACGCGCGGCCTCTGCGTCCTTGCATTGAAGAGCGGCCACTGCGGCCGTTCCCCATCAAGGAAACCGCCATGTCCCGCTTCGATATCGCCAAGCACTTCAAGACCCTGCAGCCGCTGTTCACGCTGAGCAAGAACCTCAAGTCCGGCGGCCTGGAGCCGGCGCTGATCGAGCTCGTGCTGATGCGCGTGTCGCTGATCAACGGCTGCTGCTACTGCCTGGACATGCACAGCAAGGACGCGCGCGCCGCCGGCGAAACCGAGCAGCGCCTGTTCCTGCTGGCCGGCTGGCGCGAAGCGCCGTGCTACAGCGAGCGCGAGCGCGCCGCCTTCACCTGGGCCGAAGCGCTGACCCGCCTGGTGCCCGGCGATTCGGTTCCGGATGCGCTGTATCAGGAGGTCAGCAAGCTGTTCAACGAGAAGGAACTGGTCGACCTGACCTTGCTGGTGACGCTGATCAACAGCTGGAATCGCATCAACCTGGCGGCGCATACGCCGGGTGGTGACTACCAGCCGGGGATGTTCGGCTGATGGCTCTTCATTGCGGCGCATAACAGCTCGTCATTCCGGCGCAGACCGGAATCCAGTAACGGCAGCGCCGCGATCAGAGCGAAGTCGTCCGGTGACAGGACGACAATCGTGCGATATCGCCACTGGATTCCGGCCTGCGCCCGAATGACGGCAGAAAAGAAAAAGCCGCGGCAAACGCCGCGGCTTTTTCATGGAACGGCGTAAAACTCAGGCCGCCTTGACGCGCTTGACGATGGCGTCGCCGAAGCTGTCGGTATTGCCCTTGCCGCCCAGGTCCGGGGTGACCGCGTCGCGGTCGTTGGTCAGGGTGTCGCGGATCGCCGCGCGCACCTTGTTGCCCTTCTCGGCCATGCCCAGATGGTCGAGCATGTCCGCCGCGGCCAGCAGCAGCGCGCAGGGGTTGGCGATGCCCTTGCCGGCGATATCCGGCGCCGAGCCGTGCACCGCTTCGAAGATCGCCGCGCCCGCGCCGATGTTGTCGCCCGGGGCCAGGCCCAGGCCGCCGACCAGGCCCGCGCACAGATCCGACAGGATGTCGCCGAACAGGTTGGTGGTGACGATCACGTCGAACTGCTCGGGCTTCATCACCAGCTGCATGCAGGTGTTGTCCACGATCATCTCGTTGAATTCGATGTCGGGATATTCCTTGGCCACCTCGCGGGCGACGTTGAGGAACAGGCCCGAGCTGGTCTTCATGATGTTGGCCTTGTGCACCGCCGTGATCTTCTTGCGGCCCTTCTGGCGCGCCATCTCGAAGGCGTACTTGACGATGCGGGTGCTGCCCTTGCGGGTATTGCGCACCATCGAGGTGGCGACTTCGCCGTCCTCGGACAGGGTCTGGCCTTCGGACAGGTAGGCGCCTTCGGTGTTCTCGCGCACCGTGATGATGTCGATGTTCTCGAAGCGCGCCTTGGTGCCCGGGAAACTGATCGCCGGACGCACGTTGGCGTACAGGTCGAAATGGCGGCGCAGGGTCACGTTGATCGAAGTGAAGCCGCCGCCGATCGGGGTGGTCAGCGGACCCTTCAGGGCGATCGTGTGCTTGGCGATGGCGTCGAGCGTGTCCTTGGGCAGCAGGTCGCCGTGCTTCTCCAGCGCCACCATGCCGGCGTCGACGAACTCGTAGGACAGGCCGCAGTCCAGAGCGTCGAGCACGCGCAGCGTCGCTTTCATGATCTCCGGGCCGATGCCGTCACCCGGGATAACGGCGATGGTCTTGCTCATGGGGGAACTCCTTGCGAGAAAAAGAAATCGGGCGGCGCGGCGGGGGAAGGGCCGGCCGAAAAATCCTCGGAATTATCCCCGATGCCCGCTGGGGCGGCCAGTGCAGCCGCCCGTCCGCGCGTTGCAAATCCTCGCACGGAGCATTTCGCAAACTCGCATGGTGGGGCCCGGCGCTGGGCCGGGCCCGGGCCGGTTCAGGCGTGGTCGGCGCAGGCGTCGCCTGCGCCGGATGCGCCCGCTTCGAGCTGGTCCAGGAAGTCCACCGCGCGGCGCAGGTGCGGGATCACGATCGAACCGCCCACCACCAGGCCGACGCTGAAGGTCTCGAAGAATTCCTCCCGGCTGACCCCGGCTTCCTTGCACTGGGCGACGTGGTAGCTGATGCAGTCGTCGCAGCGCAGCACCATCGAGGCGACCAGGCCGAGCAGTTCCTTGGTCTTCACGTCCAGGGCGCCGGGCTTGTAGGTCTGCGTATCCAGCGCGAAGAAGCGGCGCACGACCTGGTTGTCTTCGGCCAGGATGCGCTCGTTCATGCGCTGGCGGAACGCGGTGAACTCGGCGAGGCGGTCCTTGCCCTTGTCGTCCGCGCTCATGCGACGTCTCCCAGCAGTTCGGCCAGCTTGCCGCTGCGGTCGGCGGCGACCAGGTCGTCGAAGCCGCCGACGTGGTGGTCGTTGATGAAGATCTGCGGCACGGTGCGGCGGCCGCCGCTCCGCTGGAGCATTTCGTCGCGGCGCGCGGGATCGGTGTCGACCATCACCTCCGTCCACTCCAGTCCCTTGGATTTCAGCAAGTTCTTGGCAGATACGCAGTAGGGGCAATAACCGGTCGAATAGACCTCGATCTTGGGCACGACAGACTCCGTAAGGGAAACGGCAATGGCGGCCAAACTGGGGGTTACAGCCCCTGAAAACAAGCCGCCTGGGACGGTGAACCGGGCTCTTGAGACGCGGTCACAAGTGCTATTGTCACCCACCTATGCGCATGGCACCACGTACCGTCACCCGTCTCTGGACCACCCGGCTGGCCAGCGCCCTGGCCTGCGCCCTGATGAGCTTCGGGGCCGGCGCCCAGGACACCAACGTGCGCCTGCCGGACCTGGGCAGTTCCGCCAATGCGCTGATCTCCCCGCAGGAGGCGCAGGAGTACGGCGCCTCCATGCTGCGCCAGATGCGTTCGATGGACATGGTGGTCGACGACGCCCTGCTCGACGACTACATCAACGACCTCGGCTACCGCCTGGTCGCTTCCAGCGACAAGCCCAAGGACCACTTCTCCTTCTTCATCGTGAAGGAAGACGTGATCAATGCGTTCGCCGCGCCCGGCGGCTATATCGCGGTGAACTCGGGCCTGATCGACATCACCAACAGCGAAAGCGAACTGGCCGGCGTGATCGCGCACGAAATCGGCCACATCACCCAGAACCATCTGCAGCGCGCGTTCGAGGCTTCGAAAAAAGATGCGCCGCTGATGGCCCTGGTCCTGCTCGGCGCGATCGCCGCCGGCGCCGGCGCGCATGCCGGCGACGCCGCCAGCGCGGTGCTGATGGGCGGCCAGGGCCTGATGCTGCAGCGGCAGATCAACTTCACCCGCAAGGACGAGGTCGAAGCCGACCGCGCCGGCATCCTGACCCTGGCCAACGCCGGCTACGACCCCAACGCGATGGCCGCGTTCTTCGAGCGCATGCAGGACACCTTGCGCGCCGGCGCGGGCGGCGACCGCGACGTGCCGGAACTGCTGCAGACCCATCCGGTGACGCTCGCGCGCATCAGCGACGCAAAATCGCGCGCCGGCACCCTGACTGCGCAGCAGAAGCTGCGCCCCAGCGCGCCCACCCTGACCAGGACGCAGTGGGAAAAAAGCACCGCGCCGATCGCCTACGTGAAAGACCCGACCGTGCTGGCCAGCGCGCAAGGCCACAAGGACGGCCTGGAAACCTATGCGCTGATGCGCGAGCGCGTGCGCGTGCTGTCCGGCGACGCGCTGCCGCTGAGTTCGTACTACGCGTCCAATCTCGACAAGCACCCCGAGTTCAACACGCCGGCCAACCGCTACGGCTACGCGCTCGCGCTCACGCGCAGCGGCCGCGGCGCCAGGGCGGTGGAAGAACTGCAGCCGCTGCTGAAGAACCATCCCGACAACCAGATCGTGCAGCTGGCCATGGCCGACGCCAAGCTCCAGGCCGGGCAGCGCGGCGAAGCGCTGGCCATGTATGCCTCGCTCAACGGACAGTCGCCGCGCAACCGCGCGATCGCGCTCGGCTATGCGCACGCGCTGACCGAAGGCGGCAGCACCGCCGACGCCGTGCGGGCCGCCGACATGCTGCGTCCCATGCTGGACAATGCCGACGAGCCGGAGCTGTACCGCAGCTACGCCCGCGCCAGCGAAAAGGCCGGCGAAGCGGTGCGCGCCGGCGAAGCCTATGCGGACGCCAGTTATCTGTCCGGCCGTCCGTTCGATGCGATGGAACAGCTCAAGCGCCTGCTCAAGCGCCCGGACCTGGACTATTACGCCCGCGCCCGCATCCAGGCCCGCATCGCCGACCTCACCCCGCTGGTGATGGAGCTGCGCAAGCGCCGCGTGCAGACCGAGGACAACCCGGACGGCCGCACCCAGCAGCTGCAGCAGCCCAATCAGACCTGCGCCGGGCGCCTCTGTTTCAGCTCAGAGCGCTGAAATCCCCCTTCTGCACGCCGCTGTCACGCCCGCAAATCGACGATTTCGTTGCGCTCTCGTGAAATGTCATCGGGGCGTAACATTAAATCGTTGCAATATTTGCGTCACAGGCCCCCCAAGCGGACCCATAGCGTGCATAAGCGCATCCTTATCGTCGAAGACGAAGCTTCTATCCGCGACATGGTCGCCTTTGCCCTGCGCAAGGCTGGAATGGACGCCGTCCACGCCGCCGATGCCCGCGCCGCGCAGATCGCCATTGCCGAACAAGTCCCCGACCTGATCCTGCTCGACTGGATGCTTCCCGGCACCAGCGGACTGGAACTGGCCCGCCGCCTGCGCAAGGAAGAGCTCAGCCGCGAAGTCCCGATCATCATGCTCACCGCCCGCGGCGAGGAGATGGATCGGGTCAACGGCCTCGAAGCCGGCGTCGACGACTACGTGGTCAAGCCCTTCTCCACCCGCGAGCTGATCGCCCGCATCAAGGCGGTCTTGCGCCGCAGCCAGGGCGACGACGGCTCGGGCATGGTGGAACTGGGCGGATTGCGCATCGACGGTCCGGCCCATCGCGTATTCGCGGCCGACGACTCGGTGCCGATCGGTCCTACCGAATATCGCCTGCTGTATTTCTTCATGACGCATCCGGAGCGCGTCTACTCGCGCGCGCAGCTGCTCGACCATGTGTGGGGCGGCAGCGTGTACGTGGAGGAACGCACCGTCGACGTGCACATCCGTCGCCTGCGCAAGACGCTGGAGCCGTGGAAGCTGGACGAGATGGTGCAGACCGTGCGCGGCGCGGGCTACCGTTTCTCGGCCAGCGTCTAAGACTTTGTAGTGTTGCGGGGTCGGCGGCGTTTGCCGATATGCTTGCGCGCCTTGTGGCGACCATGGCCCGACCTTCATGCCTGAGCCTTTCGACCGTTCCTGGAAACTGCCGGCCGCCCTCGCGGCCGGCCTCGTGCTGGGCGGCCTGATCGGCGCGTGGGCGGGAGACCGCATGGCGCTTGGCGTAGCGATTGGCGTGGCAATGGTCGCTGTCGCGGAAACCGTCTTGCTGCTGACCCGAATCCGTCATGAAACACGGCACATCATTCCGCCGCATCCCACCATCAGCCCCCTGCAGCATGACCGCTTCATGACGCGTTCCCGTCGTATCGCCTCCAGTCTGCGTGATCTGCGCAGCGCCGCCGGCAGCCTGCCGGATGCCGTTGTCCTGCTGGACAACGAGCAGCATGTGCGCTGGTTCAATCACGCCGCCGAAGACCTGCTCGGCCTGCGCCGGCCGCAGGACCGCGGCATTCACCTGCACGAACGCCTGGGCACCACGGAACTGGCCGGCTGGCTGCAGGACGGCGCGCACGAACCGCTCAACGACGTGGTCGCGCCCGGCCATCCGAACCGGCACATCAATGTCACCCTGCTGCCGTTCGGCCGCCGCCAGCGTCTGTTGCTGGCGCGCGACATCAGCCACCTGACCCGGCTGGAGCAGATCCGCCGCGACTTCGTGGCCAACGTGTCGCATGAGCTGCGCACGCCGCTGACCGTGATCCACGGTTATCTGGAACTGATCGATCCGGAAGACGTGCCCGAGCTGGCGCCGGTGCTGGGCGAGATGCGCGCGCAGTCCAAGCGCATGGGCCAGATCGTGGAAGACCTGCTGACCCTGTCGCGCCTGGAAACCCAGGACCACGTCACCGACGAGCGCGTGCCGATGGCGCCGCTGCTGGCCACCGTGCGCAAGGAGGCCGAAGCGCTGAGCCAGGGCCGCCACCACATCACGGTGGAAAACAACGCCGAGGCCGATCTGCTGGGCTCGGCCAAGGACCTGCACAGCGCGCTGTCCAACCTGGTCAGCAACGCGGTGCGCTACACCCCGACCGGCGGCAACATCACCATCCGCTGGCGGCGCACGCCGGAAGGCGCCACCTATTCGGTCAGCGATACCGGCTTCGGCATTCCCGCCGCGCACCTGGCCCGCCTGACCGAACGCTTCTACCGCGTGTCATCGAGCCGCTCGCGCGACAGCGGCGGCACCGGCCTGGGGCTGTCGATCGTCAAGCACGTGCTGAACCTGCATCAGGCCCGGCTGGAGATCCAGAGCGAACCGGGCCAGGGCTCCACCTTCTCCTGCTGCTTCGGCCATGAGCGGCTGTTGAAGCCGGGCGGCACGGACGAGGCCTGAGCCACCTGCCCGGCCGGCCCGCTGAACGCGGGCCGCGTCCGGCTTCACACTACGCGGCACTGCCGCATGAGCTTGCGACCGGCATCGGACAGAATGCCGCGATGCGCCGTAAACCCTCCTCGCCGTTTCCCGTGATCGCCCACGCCACCGACTCCGCCGCCCCCGAGCTGTACCTCAGCCGCGAACTGGCCGCGCTGGAATTCAATTTCCGCGTGCTGGCCCAGGCCCGCGATACCGAGGTGCCGCTGCTGGAGCGCCTGCGTTTCCTCAGCATCGTGGCCAACAACCTCGACGAGTTCTTCGAGGTGCGCGTGGCCATGCTCAAGCATCACCACAGCTTCGGCTCGGCGGCGCCGGGGCCGGACGGCATCCCCTCGGGCGAGCTGCTGGCGCGCATCCGCAAGCGCGTGCTGGACCTGGTCGACGCGCAGTACACCACCTGGCAGGACGAGCTGAAGCCGGCGCTGGGCGAGCAGGACATCCATTTCCTCACGCGCGACCGCTGGAGCGAGCGCCAGCGCCGCTGGCTGCAAGGCTATTTCGAGAACGAGGTGCTGCCGGTGCTGTCGCCGCTGGGCCTGGACCCGGCGCATCCGTTCCCGCGCATCCTCAACAAGACGCTGAACCTCGCCGTGGTGCTGAAAGGCCGCGACGCCTTCGGCCGCGAAGGGCATATGGCGCTGGTGCGCGCGCCGCGCTCGCTGCCGCGGATCATCCGCCTGCCCAACGAGGTCTGCGGTCCCGGCGATCATTTCGTGTTCCTGGCCGAGCTGCTGCAGGGCTTCGTCGACCAGATGTTCCCCGGCTTCAAGGTCGCCGGCTCGTATCAGTTCCGCGTCACCCGCAACAGCGAGCTGATGGTCGAGGAAGCCGAGGTGGAGAACCTGGCCCGTGCGCTGAGCGAGGAGCTGCTCGGCCGCGGCTACGCCAAGCCGGTGCGGCTGGAGATCGGCGCGGATTGCCCGAAGGCGATCGTGGCGATGCTGATCGCCAATTTCGAATTGGAAGAAAACGATGTCTACCGCTGCGACGGCCCGGTCAACATCATCCGCGCCGGCAGCGTGTACGACAGCCTGGACCGGCCCACGCTGAAGTTCCCGCGCTTCACCCCGCAGCTGCCGAAGGCCTTCGACGCCAGCAAGTGCAAGTTCGAAGTGCTGCGCGAACGCGACGTGCTGCTGCACCACCCGTACGAGTCCTTCGTCACCGTGGTCGACCTGCTCAGCCAGGCCGCGCAGGACCCGAACGTGCTGGCGATCAAGCAGACCCTGTACCGCGCCGGCGCCGACACGCCGCTGGTCGACCTGCTGGTGGAAGCCGCGCGCAACGGCAAGGACGTCACCGTGGTGATCGAGCTGCGCGCGCGCTTCGACGAGGAGGCCAATATCCGCCTCGCCACGCGCCTGCAGGAAGCCGGCGTGCAGGTGGTGTACGGCGTGGTGGGCTACAAGACCCACGCCAAGATGCTGCTGATCGTGCGCCGCGAAGGCGAGCTGCTGCGCCGCTATGTGCATCTGTCGACCGGCAACTATCACCAGGCCAACAGCCGCGCGTATACCGATATCGGCCTGATGACCGCGCATCCGGAGATCGGCGAGGACCTGCACAAGGTCTTCCAGCAGCTCTCGGGCCTGGGGCCGATGATCCAGCTCAAGCGCCTGCTGCACTCGCCGTTCACGCTGTACAAGAGCGTGGTGGCGAAGATCGAGCGCGAGACCGCGCATGCGCTGGAGGGTAAGCCGGCGCGCATCGTGGCCAAGCTCAATGCGCTCAATGAAGCCCATGTGATCGAGGCGCTGTACCGCGCCTCGCAGGCCGGCGTGGAGATCGACCTGATCGTGCGCGGCGCCTGCACCCTGCGGCCGGGCCTGCCGGGCATATCCGAGCGCATCCGCGTGCGCTCGATCGTCGGCCGCTTCCTGGAGCACAGCCGGGTGTACTGGTTCGCCAACGACGGCGAGCCGGAGACCTATTGCGCCAGTGCGGACTGGATGGAGCGCAACCTCATGCGCCGCATCGAGGTGGCCTTCCCCATCCTCGATCCCGTGCTGGCCCAGCGCGTCTACGACGAAACCCTGGCCAACTATCTGGCGGACAACACCCAGGCCTGGCTGCTCGACAGCGATGGCCGCTACACCCGCGCCCAGCCGGGCGAGGCCCCGCCGCACAATGCGCAGCAATACCTGCTGGACAAGATCAACCCTGCCGTGCCAAAGGCCGGCCTCAGCCGCGGCGGACGCGCCGCGCGCTGACGCGGACTGCCGCAGGCCGGCGCCTGCGTGCGAGAATTCGTACTCAATCGCACGGAATACGAGCCCCGGATGATTCAAGGCGAGCAGTCCCCAATCAAGGATGGCGAGCTGATCGCCGCCATCGATATGGGCTCCAACAGCTTTCACATGGTGGTGGCGCGGGTGGAGCATGGCGAACCCCGCGTGATCGACCGCCTGCGCGACACCGTGCGCATGGCCGCCGGCCTGCGCGCCGACGGCACCCTCGATGCCGAGCACCGCGCCCGCGCGCTGAACTGCCTGGCCCGCTTCGGCCAGCGCATCGCCGGCCTGCCCTCGGCGCGGGTGCGCGCGGTGGCCACCAATACCGTGCGGCGGCTGGCTTCGCCGCAATCCTTCCTGATCGCCGCCGAGACCGCGCTGGGCCATCCGGTGGAAATCGTCTCCGGCCGCGAAGAAGGCCGCCTGATCTTCCTGGGCGCCTCGCACGACCTGCCGGCCTCGCGCGAGAACCGCCTGGTGATCGACGTGGGCGGCGGCAGCACCGAATTCATCATCGGCCGCGGCCTGGCCCCGCTGCATACCGAAAGCGTCCAGGCCGGCTGCATCGCCTCGACCATGCGCTTCTTCCCCGGCGGCAAGCTCAATCGCAAGCGCTGGCAGCGCGCCACCGGCGAACTGGGCGTGCTGCTGCAGCAGTTCGCCGAGGACTACCGCGAGGCCGGCTGGGTCGATGCGTTCGGCTCCTCCGGCACGGCCAAGGCGATCGGCGGCGTGGTGCAGGCCATGAAGTTCTCCGACGACGGCATCACGCCCGCCTCGCTGGCCTCGCTGCGCGACGCCCTGCTGGCCCAGGGCCAGGTCAGCGCGCTGAAGCTGCCGGGCCTGTCCGAGGACCGCGCGCCGGTGATCGCCGGCGGCGTGGTGATCTTCGAGGCGGCGTTCGAGGCGCTCGGCATCCAGCGCATGCGCGTGTGCGAAAGCTCGATGCGCGAAGGCCTGCTGTGGGACCTGCTGGGCCGCGCCGGCGGCACCGACCCGCGCACCGCCAGCATCGATGCGCTGGCCGCGCGCTACGGCGTGGACCGCGCCCAGGCGCGGCGCGTGGAATCCACCGCGCTGATGCTGTTCGACCAGGTCGCCAAGAGCTGGAAGCTGGATGGCGAGGGGCGTGAGTGGCTGTCCTGGGTGTCCCGCGTGCACGAAATCGGCCTGGCCATCGCGCACAGCCAGCATCACCACCATGGCGCCTACATCCTGCGCCACGCGGATCTGGCCGGCTTCTCGCGCCAGGAGCAGCAGCTGCTCGCCGCGGTGGTGGAAGCGCATCGCCGCAAGCCGGAGAAGACGCTGTTCTCCGCCCTGCCCCAGCGCTATCGCGCCCTGGCCCGGCAGATCACCGCCCTGCTGCGCCTGGCCGTGCTGTTCCGCCGTGCGCGCCGTGCCGAATCGCTGCCGCAGATGCGCCTGGCCGCGACCGCCCAGCGCCTGCGCCTGGCCCTGCCGTCGGCCTGGATCGAGCAGCATCCGCTGACCGAGGCGGACCTGGAACAGGAGCGCCCGCCCATGGCCGAACTGGGCCTCACGCTCGACCTGACCACCTTTTGACCGTGCGGCACGCGTTTTCCTGCGCCCACGTTCTTAAGCCCACCCTCACCGCGGCCGCGTATCATGCGCGGATGCCTGACGCCGCCCGACCCGCCATGCGCCGACTTCTGATCTCTCTCGCCCTGCTGACCCTGCCGTTCGCGCTCTCCGCCCAGGCGGTGAAGCAAGCCGCGGCGCCGGCGCCATCCACCCTGCCGCATCCGCAGGTGATGCTGCATACCACGGCGGGGGATATCACCGTCGAGCTGTACCCGGACAAGGCGCCCAAGAGCGTGGCGAACTTTCTGCAGTACGTGCGCGAGGGGTTCTACAGCGGCACGGTGATGCATCGCGCGATTGCCGGATACATGGTGCAGGGCGGCTTGTATACGCGCGATCTGCAACCGAAGCGCACGCATTCGGCGATCGCCAGCGAAGCGGATAACGGGCTTTCCAATCTGCGCGGCACGCTGGCCGTGGCGCGCGGGGCGGATCCGAACTCCGGCACGTCGCAGTTCTTCTTCAATCTGGTCGACAACCGGCGCCTGGACTATGTCGGCAATCAGAGCGGATTGACCTGGGGTTTTGCGGTGTTCGGCAAGGTGGTCAAAGGCATGGACGTGGTCGACAAGATCGCCGGCCTGCCTACGCGCGCCCTGGGGCCGTTTGCGAACGATGTGCCGAATCCGTTGCCGGTGGTCGATAGTGCCTATGTGATCGGCGAGGAAGCGCCGGCACGGGCCGCCAGCGCTGCCAAGCCGCCTGCTGCTGCGCCGGCGGCTCCTGCACCGAAGCCTGCGTCCAAGAAGGGGACGAAGGGCTGATGCATACGCTGTTTATTGCCGACCTGCATCTGGATGCGGCGCGGCCGCGGATCACGAAGTTGTTTGAGGATTTTCTTGCCGGCGACGAGGCGCGCAGCGCTGACGCGGTGTACATCCTGGGCGATCTGGTCGAGGCGTGGATCGGCGATGACGATGATGCTGAGTTGCCGACGCGGATTGCGGCTGCCACGAAGGCGCTGAGCGATGCTGGTGTGCCGGTGTATTTCATGGTGGGTAACCGCGACTTTCTGCTCGGCGAGAAGTTTGCGCAGCGCGCGGGCTTCACCCTGCTGGACGACGGCACGGTGCATGAGCTGTATGGCCGCCCTACTCTGCTGATGCATGGCGACGTGCTGTGTACCGACGATGTGGCTTATCAGGCCGTGCGCAGGCAGGTGCGGACGCCGGAGTGGCAGGCGCAGATTCTGGCCATGCCGCTGGAGGCGCGTCGTGCGTTCGCTGCGAAGGCGCGGGAGGACAGCAAGGCGCACACCGGGAGCACCATGGAGACGATCATGGATGTCAACGCTGATGCGGTTGCGGAGGCGATGCGCAAGGGCGGAGTGACGCGGTTGATCCATGGGCATACGCATCGGCCGGCGGTGCATGCCATCGAGGCCGGTGGACAAGCGGCTGAGAGGATCGTGCTGGGGGATTGGTATGAGCAGGGGTCGGTGTTGAGGGTGACGCCGCAGGGTGTGGAGTTGAGAGGGCTAGCGATCAGCTGACGACACCCAGCTCGTCATTCCGGCGCAGGCCGGAATCCAGTGGCGATGCGCTATGGGCGAGCGAGACCAGACGCAGATGCTTTTCGCGAAATGCAAAACGCCCCGTTAGGGGCGTTTTTGTTTCTGGCTTCGATGGAAGGTGCGCCTTGATTTGAGGCGGTGGGATGGTTGGGCCCATCCGTGACGCGCTGCGCGCTGCGGGGCCAGCCTGCGGCTGTCCAAAGGCGTTTTTTGTTTTTTGGCTTCGGTGAGCGATGCGCTTCGCCGTGACGCGTGGGATTGTTGGGCCCATCCATGGGCCCAACCCCTCCGCGCTGCGCGCTGCGGGGCCAGCCTGCGGCTGTCCAAATTTGTTCCAGACAAATTTGTCGAACCGGTGACTCGGCTTGCCGAGTCACCGGTTCTCTGCACCCTCTCTCTCCGCCAGATACGCAAAACGCCCCGAAAGGGGCGTTTTGCGTATCTGGCGGAGAGAGAGGGATTCGAACCCTCGATAAGGCTTTTGACCCTATACTCCCTTAGCAGGGGAGCCCCTTCGGCCTCTCGGGCATCTCTCCATTTTCTTCCGCATTTCTGCGGAGCCGGCAAGGATACCGGCCGATGGGTCTTTCGTAAAGCCTTCAGGCGATCAATGCTCTTCCGGGCCGCCGCCTTCGGGTTTGTGCTCGTTCTGGATCCGCTGATAGATCTCTTCGCGATGCACGGCTACGTTCTTGGGCGCGTTGATGCCGATACGCACCTGATTGCCCTTCACGCCCAGGACGGTGACGGTCACCTCGTCGCCAATCATCAGGGTTTCGCCGACCCTGCGGGTCAGAATCAACATGTTTGCCACTCCATGAAAGCTATGTGGTCACAGGCCAGCAGATGGTGAAACCTCACCCCTGAGCTACACCATCCGAGTTTCGACGAACTGTCCATCGAAGGCCCTACCGCCTTCCCCGGCACAACAGCGACTCGCTCGAGAGCGGCCACCGGCTGACTACGCCACAACGCGCGTAGCCGACATTCGACCGATACTAGCCGAGCGCCCGCGCGCTGCGCAATGCGCTTCGCCTATGGCGTCCGGTCTATTCACCTAGGTTTTATCAACCAAGACGCGCACCGATCCACGCCGGCAAAGCGGCCAGCAAGGCAGGCAGCGCGGCTGTGTCGGAGCCGCCGCCCTGGGCCATGTCCGGACGTCCGCCGCCCTTGCCGTCGATCTGGCTCGCCACGTGCGCGACCACGTCGCCGGCCTTGATGCGGCCCAGCGCCTTGCCGTGCACGCCTGCCACCAGCGACACGCGTCCGTCTGCGGCGCCGGCCAGCAGCACCACGCAGTCGGCGAGCTGCTGCTTGAGCTGGTCGATGCCGTCGCGCAGCGCCTTCGCGTCTAGCCCTTCCAGCCTGGCGGCGACGACCTTGATGCCATCGATCTCATGCGCCGAAGAAGCCAGATCCGCGGTGGCGGAACCGGCGGCCTTGGCGCGCACCGATTCGAGTTCGCGCTCAAGCTTCTTCTGCTTGTCGAGCAGCTGGCGCAGCTTGTCGATCACTTCTTCGCCGCTGCTGGACAGCAATTGGGACAATTCCCCAAGACGACGCTCTTCGTCCGTGACGTAGGCAAGCGCGCCGGCGCCGGTTACCGCTTCGATACGGCGCACGCCGGAAGCCACGCCGGCTTCGCTGACGATCTTGAACAGGCCGATATCGCCGGTGCGGCTAACATGAGTGCCGCCGCACAGCTCGGTGGAGAATTCGCCCATGCGCAGTACGCGCACTTCGTCGCCGTACTTCTCGCCGAACAGCGCCATCGCGCCGAACTCGATCGCCTGGTTGTAACCCATCTGATGCACTTCGGCTTCCGCGTTGCGGCGCACCTCGGCGTTCACCAGGTCCTCGATGCGCGCGAGCTCTTCGCGCGATACCGGCTTGAGATGCGCGAAGTCGAAGCGCAGGCGCTCCGGCGCCACCAGCGAACCCTTCTGCGTGACGTGTTCGCCCAGCACCTTGCGCAGCGCGGCGTGCAGCAGATGGGTGGCGGAATGGTTGAGCACGATGGCCTGGCGGCGCGCGCCGTCGACCACCGCGTCGATCGCGTCGCCGGCGCGCAGCGGCTGCGCGCCCTGCCAGCGGCCGGCATGGCCGAAGAACACGCCGCCCATCTTGAGCGTGTCGGCCACGTCGAAGCGGCCGGCGCCATTGGCGAGGCTGCCGGTGTCGCCGACCTGGCCGCCGGATTCGGCGTAGAACGGCGTGCGGTCGAGGATCACCAGGCCTTCTTCGCCCCGGGCCAGCTCCGCCAGCTGGATGCCATCGCGCACGATGCCCACCACCTGGCAGCCCTTGGCCGAGATGGCTTCATAGCCGAGGAATTCAGTGGGCTTGAGCTGGCTGGCCAGCTCGGCCGGCATGCCGCCCTTCGCCTTGAAGCTGCCGCCCTTGCGGCCGCGTTCCTTCTGTTCTTCCATCGCGCGGTCGAAGCCTTCCATGTCCACCGACAGGCCGCGCTCGCGCGCGATGTCGGCGGTGAGGTCGACCGGGAAGCCGTAGGTGTCGTAGAGGCGGAACGCATCGGCGCCGGGAATGCTGTCGCCGGACTTCGCCGCCACTTCGTCGAACAGGCGCATGCCGTGTTCCAGCGTTTCGCCGAAGCGCTGTTCCTCGGTGCGCAGCGCGTCTTCGACGAAGGCCCGCTTCGCGGCCAGTTCCGGATAGGCCTCGCCCATTTCCTCGACCAGCGGCTTGACCATCTTCCAGAAGAAGTCGCCGCGCACGCCCAGCATCCAGCCATGCCGCAGCGCGCGGCGGATGATGCGGCGGAGCACGTAGCCGCGGCCTTCGTTGGACGGCAGCACGCCGTCGACGATCAGGAAGGAACAGGCGCGGATATGGTCGGCGATCACGCGCAGCGACTTGTTGGCCAGGTCCGGCGTGGCGGTGAGCTGCGCCGCGACCTTGATCAGGTGCGCGAACAGATCGATCTCGTAGTTGGAATGCACGTGCTGCAGCACCGCGGCCAGGCGTTCCAGGCCCATGCCGGTGTCCACGCACGGCGCCGGCAGCGGCGACAGCGTGCCGTCAGGCGCACGGTCGAACTGCATGAACACCAGGTTCCAGATCTCGATGTAGCGGTCGCCGTCCTCGTCCGGCGAACCGGGCGGGCCGCCGGCGATCTCCGCGCCGTGGTCGTAGAAGATCTCGGTGCACGGGCCGCAGGGGCCGGTGTCGGCCATCTGCCAGAAATTGTCGGAGGCGAACGGCGCGCCCTTGTTGTCGCCGATGCGCACGATGCGCTCGGCCGGCACGCCCATCTCCTGATGCCAGATGGCGTAGGCCTCGTCATCGGTGTGATAGACGGTGACCCACAGCTTCTCCGCCGGCAGCTTGAACACGCCGGTCAGCAGCTCCCAGGCGTAGCGGATCGCGTCGCGCTTGAAGTAGTCGCCGAACGACCAGTTGCCGAGCATCTCGAAGAAGGTGTGATGGCGCGCGGTGTAGCCGACCGCGTCGAGGTCGTTGTGCTTGCCGCCGGCGCGCAGGCAGCGCTGCACGTCGGCGGCGCGCGCATACGGCAGCTTCTCGCTGCCCAGGAACACGTTCTTGAACTGCACCATGCCCGAGTTGGTGAACAGCAGGGTCGGGTCGCTGGCCGGCACCAGCGAGCTGGACGGCACGATGGTGTGATCCTTGGAGCGGAAATATTCGAGGAAGGTGGAGCGGATATCGGCCGTCTTCATTGCGTGCGGATCGTCGGTATGGGGCGCCGGGGAGGCCACGCCGCGACGCGGCCGTACGATCAATCGCTTTCGTCGGCCAGCTCGTCCACTTCGGCGTGGGTAAGACCTCTTACTGTGGCGGCGGCAAAGCCCCGACGCAAGAGAAACTGAGCCCGCTTCTGCTTTTCGGCCGGATCCGCGGCCGGCTTGCCGCCGTAGCGGCGGCGCAGCTGCGCGGCGGCGGATGCGGCCCAGTCCATCTCCGCGGCATCCAGCAGCGCGCGGATGCGCGCATCGGACAGGCCATGGCTCTTCAGCTCGGCGCGCAGGCGCGCGGGGCCATAGCCTTGGGCTGCGCGGCTGCGCACCAGCATCTCGCCGAAGCGCTCGTCGTCCTGGTAATGCTGCGCGCCCAGGCGATCGAGCGCCTCGACGGCCTCATCGGCCTCATAGCCGCCCTGGCGCAGCTTGCGGCCCAGCTCGCGGCGGGAGTGTTCGCGGCGCGCGAGCATGCCCAGACCCTTGGCGTAGGCCGTGGCCTTGTCCCGTTTTTCGGGCGGTTTCTTATCGGAAGGGGGGTTGGAACGGTCTTTCGGCATGCGCGCTGTCCGCCGTCAGCAGTTGATCCCGATCAGGCCCAGCAAGAGCGCGCCGATGAAACCGGCCACGGCGCCGATCGCCAGGCCGATCACGGCCACCAAGCCTTGCGCGAACAGGCGCCCCGCCAGGCCGCGGCGCGGAGCTTCGACAGGGCCGACATCGGCAGTGGACATACGAGCGTCTCCGGCTGGCTCAGTGCGTAGCAGACCGGGCCGCGATCCGGTCCGTGATCTGGTCCGCCAGGTCGCCGGCATCCTGGCCGGCATGGTGGACCGCGTTCAAGATCGCCGGGGCGTCCAGGCCGCCGGGGCGCGAGGCCTCGGCCAGAGCCCAGGTACGCGCGGCGCGGCGGCCACTGCGGCAATACAGCAGGACCGGGCTGTGGTCTTGGGCCAGCGTGCGGCCCAGGGTCTCGACGGCGCCCGCAGGCACCTCGCCGTGGGTGACCGGGATGTAGTCGAAGCGCAGGCCTTGCCGCAGCGCCGCCTCGCCCATCGTGCTGGCCGAGGGCTGTCCGGCGACTTCGTTGTCCGGCCGCAGATCCACCACCGCCCGGAACCCTTGCGCCTTCAGCGCAGCCAGCTGTTCGGGAGCGATCTGCTCGGAGATCCACACGCCCGGCGCCAGCGGCTTGGCATCGACGTGCGCCGACACTCCGCCGTGCCGGTCGAAGGCCGCGGTGGCGAGCACCGCCGCCGCACCGAGCACGATAGCCGCGAGAAAAGTCCAGCGTAGCTTAGGCATGTTCCCTGCCCCTGATTGCCCGGATCGGGCATGGCCCGGTCAGTATGACCGGGCCATGCCGATCAGATCAGGCTTCCTCGAGCGCTTCCTCGGACGCGGGCGTGCCCTTGCCGGTGCTCACCAGCAGGCGGGCGCGCAGTTCCTTGTCCACTTCGTTGGCGATGGCCGGGTTGTCGCGCAGGAACTGGCGCACGTTCTCCTTGCCCTGGCCGATGCGGTCGCCCTTGTAGCTGTACCAGGCGCCGGACTTATCGATCAGGTTCTGCGCCACGCCCAGCTCGATGATCTCGCCTTCGCGCGAGCTGCCCTCGCCGTAGAGGATCTCGAACTCGGCCTGGCGGAACGGCGGCGCCACCTTGTTCTTGACCACCTTGACGCGGGTCTCCGAGCCGATCACTTCCTCGCCCTTCTTCACCGCGCCGATGCGGCGGATGTCCAGGCGCACCGAGGCATAGAACTTCAGCGCGTTGCCGCCGGTGGTGGTCTCGGGGCTGCCGAACATCACGCCGATCTTCATGCGGATCTGGTTGATGAAGATCACCAGGCAGTTGGACTTCTTGATGTTGGCGGTGAGCTTGCGCAGCGCCTGGCTCA
>Ga0207667_10001894_pt1 | contig 26261 bp, 23 predicted proteins | sample KBSCornC52_FD_184301 | JGI IMG/M metagenome (GOLD analysis project Ga0207667, IMG submission 184301) | Corn rhizosphere microbial communities from Kellogg Biological Station, Michigan, USA - KBS Corn C5-2 (SPAdes) (version 2) | ecosystem: Host-associated > Plants > Roots > Rhizosphere > Soil ...
TTTCGACCAGCCGGCCTTCAGCTTCGAGATCGGCGAGGATGCGCTTGCGCGCGTCATAGCGGTCGAGGCCGCGGTATGTTTCCGGTGCGTTGTCATTGATCTTGGCATCAAGCGTCAGGATGCTGATCGATTCCAGCGCGTGGCGCTGCCCGATGCCGTAATCATTGAAATCGTGCGCAGGCGTGATCTTCACACAGCCGGTGCCGAATTCGCGGTCCACGTAGTCGTCGGCGATGACCGGAAGCTCGCGGTTGGCCAGCGGCAGCCGCACCCGCTTGCCGACCAGCGACTTGTAGCGCTCGTCTTCCGGATGTACCGCAACGGCCACGTCGCCCAGCATGGTCTCCGGCCGTGTGGTTGCGATCACAACGTGGTCGGGGGCGTTCGGCGTGGGGTCGATCACTTCGTAACGGATCGACCACAGGAACCCATCGCGCTCGACGTTGTTGACTTCGAGATCCGACACCGCGGTCATCAGCGCCGGGTCCCAGTTCACCAGCCGGTTGCCGCGGTAGATCAATCCTGCGCGATACCACTCGACGAACACCTTGCGTACCGCGGCCGAAAGGCCCTCGTCCATCGTGAAACGCTCGCGCGACCAGTCCATCGACGCACCCATGCGCCGCATCTGCCGCGTGATCGTCGACCCGGATTCGTGCTTCCACCGCCACACGCGTTCGACGAATTGCTCGCGGCCGAGGTCATGGCGCGACTTGCCTTTCGCGGCCAATTGATTCTCGACGATCTTCTGCGTTGCGATGCCGGCGTGGTCGGTGCCGCCTTGCCAGAGCGTGTTCCTGCCGGACATCCGCGCGTGCCGGATCAGCGCGTCCATGATGGTCTGCTGGAACGCGTGGCCCATGTGCAGCGTGCCAGTGACATTCGGCGGCGGCAGCAGGATCGAATATGGCTGGCCTTCGCCGGTCGGCTTGAAACAGCCGGCGTCTTCCCAGCGCGCATACCACTTCGATTCGATCTCTTTCGGGTCGAAACTCTTTTCCATCACAGGTCCCGGATTCCGCGCGCCGCGCGGTTTGCAAGGCAAACGCGCATTCTAGCGAGTCCGCCCTTGTCGAGCGGCAGTCATCCGAGAGGGATGTCGAACACAAAACAACATTGATCCCGACTTTTGCCGGGATGACGGCAGAAGCAACCACTGCGAACAATCGCGCTACGGCGTCCACTTTCTGTGCGCGTGGATCGACATCACCACGCCGAACCCCGTCAGCAGGGTGATCGCCGACGTGCCGCCGTAGCTCACCAGCGGCAGTGGCACGCCGACCACGGGCAGGAGGCCCGAGATCATGCCGCCGTTGACGATCACGTACACCATGAACGCCAAACCAAATGATCCCGCGACGAGGCGCGAATAGGTGTCGCGTGCGTTGGCCGCGATCCACAGGCAGCGGCCGACGATGAATGCGTAAACCAGCAGCAGCACCAACACGCCGACAAGACCGAACTCCTCGCCCAGCACCGCGAAGATGAAATCGGTGGTGTGTTCGGGCAGGAATTCCAGTTTCGACTGCGTGCCCTGGTTGAAGCCCTTGCCCAACACCCCGCCTGAGCCGACCGCGATCATCGACTGGATGATGTGCCAGCCGGTGCCGAGCGGATCGTTCTCGGGGTGCAGGAAGGTCATCACGCGTTCGCGCTGGTAATCGTGCAGAAAGTGCCATGCGACCGGCGCGATCGCGGCGAGCGCAGCCAGCATCGCTCCGATCTTCCACCACTGCAGGCCGGCGAGGAACAATACGAACATGCCGGACGCCGCGATCAGCAGTGCGGTGCCGAGGTCGGGTTGCTTCCCTACCAGAATCGCGGGAATGCCGATCAGCACGCCGATCGCGATGATGTCGCGCCAGCGCGGCGGCAGCGGGCGCGGGTGCAGGTACCACGCCACCATCATCGGCATCGCCAGCTTCATGAGTTCCGACGGCTGGAACCGGACCACGCCCAGATCCAGCCAGCGGTCGGCGCCGCGGCCTTCGCCAAGCACCGTCAGCACTACCAGCAGCAAGATGCCGAGCAGATAGAACCACGGTGTCCATGCGCGCAGCAGCGTCGGTGGAATGCGCGAAACCGCGAGCAGCAGCAACCCGCCCGCGACGAAGCGCACGGCCTGTCCCAGCACCATCGAACGATCGAGATTGCTGGCGCTGTACAACACGGTGAGTCCGATCAGCGCCAGCACCAGCAGGCCGATCGCAAGGGGCAGGTCGATGCGCGGGCGCGAAAAAATGCGTCGCCCGATCCGGAGCGCGCGTCCGCTGAAGCTGGCGACCAGTTCATTCATGGCGTGCCGGGCGTCTGCGTGTCCGATTGCATGACGATGGTGGGTGCGATGACCGGCGGGCGTTCGGACGGCGGCGTATCCGCCAGCCACTGGTCGAGCATTTTGCGCGCGATCGGCGCGGCCGCGCTGCCGCCCCATGCGCCGTGTTCCAGCAGCACCGCGATCGCGATCTGCGGATGTTCCGCAGGCGTGTAGCACATGAACCACGCGCGGTGCCGCGACGCGAGGTAGTCGAGATTCTTGTTGGTGTTGTAGGCGTCGCTGGTGCGCGAATAGCGTTCGGCGGTACCGGTCTTGCCGGCAATCAGGTAGGGGAAACCCTTGCCCAGGCCCCAGGCGGTGCCCTGCGGGGTATTGACGACCCCCAGCATGCCTTCGCGGACCGCCGCCAAGTCCGCGGGATCGTGCGTGAGCTGCACCGGCTTGGGTTGCGGATAGGGCACTTCCGGCGCCTTCAGGCCGTCGCTGGTCGCGGTCAGCAGATGCGGTGTGTGCGAGAGACCGCCACCCGCCATCGACGCGAGTGCGTGCGCAAGTTGCAGCGGCGTCACCATCCAATATCCCTGGCCGATGCCGGAGATCACGGTTTCACCCGGATACCACGGCTGGTTCATCGTCTTGCGTTTCCATTCCGGCGACGGCAGCACGCCGCCGGTTTCATCGGGCAGGTCGATGCCGGTGGGGCTGCCGAATCCGAATTTGGACATCCAATCGTCGAATCGCTGGATGCCCATCTGGTAGGCGAGCGAATAGAAATACGTGTTCACCGAGCGGGTGATCGCCTGCATCAGGTTCACGCGACCGGCACCGTAGCGCGTGTCGTCGCGATAGCCGCGCGAAGAACCCGGGATGTAGTATGTGCCGGTCGACAGTACCGTGTCGGTCGCCTTGCGCAGGCCGAGTTCCAGGCCGCCGAGGCCGATGAACGGCTTCACCGTGGAGCCCGGCGGATAGCCGCCGCGCATTGCGCGATTGAGCAACGGCTTTTCCGGATCTTCCAGCAACGCCGAATAGTCGGCCTGGCTGATGCCGTTGACGAAAAGATTGGCGTCGAAGCTCGGCATCGTGACCATCGCCAGCACGTTGCCGTTGCGCGGATCGATCGCGACGGCGGCGCCGGTCTGACCGTCCAACGCGGCGATGGCGGCCCGCTGCAGGCGCTCGTCTATGGTGAGGTAGAGGTTCTTGCCGGGCTTGGCGGGTACGCGCTGCAACACGCGCAGCGGGCGCTGGTTGGCATTCACCTCGACCAGTTCGTAACCGGGCGTACCGTGCAGCAGTTTTTCGTATTCCTTTTCCAGGCCGGTCTTGCCGACGTGCGTGGTGCCCGCATAAAGATCCGGATCGAGCTTCGCCTGCTCCTTCTCGTCGATGCGGCCCACGTAACCGATCACGTGCGCGAACTCGGCGCCGTAAGGATAATTTCGCGTCAGGTATGGGTCGACGCTGACGCCGGGGAATTGCCACTGGTTCACCGCGAAGCGATCGCGCTCGCTTTCGGTCAGGCGAAACTTCAGCGGCACCTGCTCGAACGCACGGTGCTGCTTCAGGCTCTGCTTGAAGCGCTGGATGTCATCGTCGGTCAGCGGCACGACTGCGGACAGCCGCTGCAGCATCGCGTCCATGTGCTTGACCTTGTCCGGCACCACGTCCAGCCGGAACGCGGGAACATTGTCCGCCAGCAGTTTGCCTGCGCGGTCGTAGATCAAACCGCGCGGCGGCGGCAGGTGCTTCAGGCGCACGCGGTTGGCCTTGGCACGGGTCGAATACTCCGCGTGCTCGAACACCTGCAGGTACACGAAGCGGCCGGCCACGCCCAGCAGCATGACCAGCATGATTGCGAATCCAGCAAGCGCACGGCGCCCGAAACGCGCGCGCTTGGCGCGTTCGTCCGGCAGCTCGCCGCGACCGTTCATGACGCCTTGGCTCCCTTGCCTCGTAGCCTTGTGTTCACGTCGTCCAGCAACAGGAACACGAACGGCCACACCAGCGCGCCCACTGCGGGCGCCGCCCATGACAGCGCCGGCATCGGCGAATCACCCGCGAAGGCGCGGATCAGCGCCTGCAGCACGTGATTGTTGAGCAGCAACAGCCACACCGCGAGCGCCTGCTGCCACATCGGGAAAAAACGCAGGCGCGAACGGAAGCGCAGCACGATGAACACCAGTACAGCCAGCCGCAGCGCCTGATCACCGAGCAACGCGCTGTTGAGAAGATCGGCTGCGAGGCCGACGCCGAACGCGAGTCCCACGCTCACGCGATCGGTGGCTTCCAGTGACCAGTAGACCAATACCAGTGCCGGCCAGTACGGCTTCAGCGGCTGGATCATCGTGGGCAGCGGCATCAGCATCAGCAGCAGCGCCGCCGCGATGCCGGCCCAGAATGCCCAACCTTGCGCGCGCATGCGGTTCATCGGGCCGCATCCGTCGCAGGCTTGCTTTTGGAGGAAGCATGGTTGCCGGGCGCCAGCGAAGCGGGCGGACCCACTTCGGATGCGGGCGCGGGCGGCCCGACCGGATCGGGCTGGTCGCGCAGCAGCAGCACTTCGCCGCTGCGTTCGAGCTCCGCGGCGGGCTTCACCAGCGCTTCCATGAACATGCCGGACGCGTCGCGCTTCAATTGCGCCACCGTACCAACCGGAAAGCCCGCAGGAAAGCGTCCACCCAAGCCCGACGTGACGAGTTGATCGCCGACCTTCACGTCGGATGACAGCGGCAGATTCGGCACCACCAGTTGGCTGGTGTCGCCGGTGCCGTGCGCGATGCCGCGCAATCCGGTACGCGAGATCGTCACCGGCACCGCATGGTCGGGATCGATCACCAGCATCGCCACCGACGCATGCGGCAGGATTTCGACGACCTGGCCCATCACGCCGTGCGAATCGATCACCGTCTGGCCGACGTGCACGCCTTCGTCGGCGCCGACGTTCAGCATCATCCGGTCACGCGTGGGGCCGAGTTGCACGTCGATCAGCCGCGCCAGTTGCGCGTGCATGCCCAGCAATTGCTGGGTATCGAGCAACTGCTTCAGGCGCTCGTTCTGGTGGGTGACCGCGTCCATGCGGTTGAGGCGGGCCTCGGCCAGCAGCAGCGCCTCGCGCAGTTGCCGGTTTTCGTCGATCAGCTTGCCGCGTTGGGCGAACGCGATGCCGGCCTGGTGGGCCCAATCGGCCGGTGTCGCGGCGATCTTGTAGATCGGCACGATCGCGGCCGCCGTGGCGTAGCGCGCGCGGTGCAGCCAGCCGTTGCGATGATCCAGCACCATCAGCACCGCGGCCAGCGCGAGATACGCGATCAGGCGCAACGTGCCGGCGGTCGCATCCGAGAAGATCGGAGTGGATTCCTTTTGCGGAAGCGCCATGGCGGTGCGGGCGGGGTCAAGCGGAGGTCAAAGCGTAGCAACAATGTCAGCGCGGTGCGGCGTCGCGGCTCACGAAGGCATTGCAAACCAGTGAAGGTTTTCGAGGAGGTCCGCTTGAAGCGGTGGTTGTGGAAAGTCGGGCCATGGATGGCCGTTCTGACATATCCGACAGGGAAGGACGGCATGAGACCGGGTGATGGGTAGCAGCGCAGCGATCAGGGACGACTGCAAAAATATTTGCTAGCGCAGCAGGTTGTCCAGGGTCACTCCTGGGCGAAGAAGTCGCTTCCATGCATGTCGATCAATTCCAGTGCACGGCCGCCGCCGCGCGCGACGCAGGTCAGCGGGTCCTCGGCCACCTGCACGTACAGGCCGGTTTCCTCGCTGATCAGCTTGTCGATGTCGCGCAGCAACGCGCCGCCGCCGGTCAGCACAATGCCGCGTTCGTGGACGTCCGAACACAGTTCGGGCGGGGTCTGTTCAAGCGCGGCCTTCACCGCCGCGACAATGCCGTGCAGCGGCTCGCGCAGCGCTTCCAGCACGTCGTTGGAATTGATGGTGAACATCCGCGGCACACCCTCCGCGAGATTACGGCCGGAGACTTCCATCTCGCGCACTTCCTTTTGCGGATAGGCGCAGCCGATCTCGATCTTGATGCGCTCGGCGGTGGGATCGCCGATCAGGGTGCCGTTGCTGCGGCGCACATAGTTGATGATGGCTTCGTCGAAGCGGTCGCCGCCGATCCGCACCGACTGCGAATACACGATGCCGTTGAGGCTCATCACCGCGACTTCCGAGGTGCCGCCGCCGATATCCAGCACCATCGAACCGCGCGCCTCGTGCACCGGTATGCCGGCGCCGATCGCGGCGGCCATCGGTTCCTCGATCAGGAACACGTCGCGCGCACCCGCGCCCTCGGCGGATTCCTTGATCGCGCGGCGCTCGACCTGGGTCGAACCGCACGGCACGCACACCAGCACGCGCGGGCTGGGGCGGAGAAAACGGGATTTGTGCACCTGCTTGATGAAGTGCTGAAGCATCGCCTCGGTCATCGTGAAGTCGGCGATCACGCCGTCCTTCATCGGCCGCACCGTGACGATGTTGCCGGGGGTGCGGCCCAGCATCATCTTGGCATCGTTGCCGACCGCCGCCACCGAACGCGGGCCGCCTGCGCCGCGATCCTGGCGGATCGCGACCACGGAAGGTTCATTGAGCACGATGCCCTGGTCGCGCACGTAGATCAGCGTGTTCGCGGTGCCAAGATCGATGGAAAGGTCGTTGGAAAAAATGCCGCGGAACAGTTTGAACATGCGCGATCCGCCAGGGTGCGGGCCTGAGCGTCAGGCAGAGGGGAAATAGCGAGCCAGTCTAGGTAACATCCCGCCAACCTGCAAGGTACTGCGTCGCTGTTTGATGCGGAATTTCGCATCCCGCCGGTTCGGATGACGTCCTGCAAAGGGTCGAATCCCGCGACCGATCCGGTTAGCATCCGCGGTTCCGTCCGCGACACAAGGAATGCATCGATGCCGGCTGCGCTGATCTGTGGCTCCATGGCCTACGACACCATCATGGTGTTCGAGGACCGCTTCAAGAACCACATCCTGCCGGACAAGGTGCACATGTTGAACGTGTCGTTCCTGGTGCCGCGGATGCGCCGCGAGTTCGGCGGCTGCGCGGGCAACATCGCCTACAACCTGAAGCTTCTCGGGGGCGAGCCTATCCCGATGGCGACGGTGGGGCAGGATTTCGCGCCGTATCGCAAGTGGTTCGAAGGGCTGAAAATCCGCGTGGACCAGATTCGGGAGGTGCCGGATACGTTCACGGCGCAGGCTTTCATCACCACCGACCAGGACAACAACCAGATCACCGCTTTCCACCCGGGTGCGATGATGGAGAGCCACCGGAACCGCGTCGACGACGTGGCGGACGCCGCGCTCGGGATCGTGGCGCCGGATGGGCGCGAGGGCATGCTCCAGCACGCGGCCGAATTTGCCGCGAAAGGCATCCCCTTCATCTTCGATCCCGGTCAGGCAATGCCGCTGTTCTCGGGCGAGGAGTTCCGCGCGTTCATCGACAAGGCCAGCTACGTGGCCGTGAACAGCTACGAGGCCAGCCTGCTGTCCGAACGCACCGGGTGGTCCGAGGCCGACATCGCCAAGCGCGTCAAAGCCTGCATCGTGACACACGGCGCGGACGGCTCGGTGATCCACGCGGACGGCACCACCTACGAGATTCCTGCGGCCAAGCCGCGCGAGGTGGTCGATCCGACCGGCTGTGGCGATGCGTATCGCGCCGGATTGATCCACGGCATCCTGCGCGGCCTCGACTGGCCGAGCGTGGGGCGCGTGGCCTCACTCCTGGGCGCGTTGAAAATCGCCCATCCCGGCACGCAAAACCATCACTTTGATGCGGCGGAGTTCGCGGGCGAGTTCAAGCGGCAGTTTTCGTGCAATCTTCCCCTGATCGCTGCCTCGACGGGGGCTTATCTGGCATAAGACGCCCGGGTTCTTGAGGTCCAGAGCGGCCATCCATGGTCTTCTCGCGACGGCCGTGCATACCGCGGCGAGAGCGGGGGGCGCCGTTCAGGCTTACGGGCAACAATGATCGGGCAATCGTCCGCACCATTTCCAAAGGAGGCCATCATGCACACCGCACGCAACCTCGTTCTTGCCGCGCTGCTGGCCGGCGCCCCGCTGATGATCGCCGGCAACGCGCACGCCGCCGGCGGCGAAATTACCTGCAGGATGAGTTTCGAAATCCACGGCTGGTCGGCGTTCTACAAGACGTCCAGTGGAAGCGGCAGCGTCACCTGCAGCAATGGCCAGCACATGACCGTGCACCTGCGCAGCAAGGGCGGTGGGTTGACCTTCGGCAAGTCCAGCATCGAGGGTATCGGCAAGTTTTCGGGCATCTTCAACGTCGATGAGATCCTCGGCACCTACGTAGTCGGGGAGGCCCACGCGGGTGCCGCCGCGTCCTCGCGCGCTACGGTGATGACCAAGGGCAATGTATCGCTGGCCTTGAGCGGTACCGGCAGGGGTTGGAACTTGGGCGTGGATTTCGGCAAGTTCACCATCAGCCGATAGTTGACGGATGAATCCGCCTTCGCTCGTTGCGCTGTGATTTGCCGAAAAAAACAAACCCCGCCGAAGCGGGGTTTGTTCAACAAGCGGATGGACTGCGCGTCACGCGTAACGACGGCGCCGCACCAGCCAGCCGAGCGCCAGCAAGCCGAGCGCAAGCATCCCCAGCGAGCCGGGTTCCGGCACGCCGACGGGGGGCACGACTTGGCCATTGCGGACTTGGAACAGGAACTGCCCTGCGACGCCGTCATTGGTTCCAGCGACCAACGAATTCGGGCCGCCGTCCAGCAGTGCGCCGTTGATCAGCGAACCGGCCAGCATCGTGTAGGTGCCCGCGGGATTGCCCGATTGGCCGGCGTTGTAGCCGGCTGCCGCGGAGACGCCACCCAAGCCGCCCGAGCCACTGCTGGCATCACCCGTTTCCCATTGGATCTGATCGTAGTTGAAGTAGAAGTCAAAGTTGCCGACGCCGGTGTCGGAGCGATCGACCATGATCAACTGGAACGTGTTCAACTTGTCGGTATGGCCGCCGAAATAGCCGACGCCCGGCCAAGTGACGCCGAACGCATCGTGTCCGGCATAATTTCCAGTGCCGTAGCTGGTCAGACCGCTGCCGGCGCCTCGGGTGTCCACGTCGGCGAAAAACGGGGCGATGATCGGCTGGCCGCTGTAGCTGCTGCCGAGGCCGTACGGCGTGTAGGTGCCGTAGCCGCTATTGAACGTCACGTTGCCGTTGTTGTTGACGTACAGGCCGGAATAGTCGGTGCCGTAGAAATTGATCGTGAACGGCAGGCTGACCAAACCCGTATAGCCATCGTCGTTGGCGGCAAGCGTGTTCGCGTCGAATCCGGATGCGACGGTCGTGGCTTGCGCCACGCCGACCGCGAGCGCGCCACCGAGCAGCACCATCGCTGCCAAGGCGCATCGAATTTTCAATCGGGAAGTCATCTTCAGTGTCCTCCTGCTGAGTCAATCGGGTCCACCCCTTGCAAGCCTGAATCAGCATGAACTGTGCCGACGAGTAATGGTTATTGATTTCAAGTGGTTGCGAGGACTGCAGGATTGCGCGATCCTCTAAAACGTAAAGGTTGTCGACACTTGGTTCGACTGCCTCTCGCGAGCAGTCAGAGCCCAGCTTGGCCAAGGTCACCGAGGCAGCGGGTCTGCGGAACAGGTCGTGTGACCTCGGCGCCGGTCCGGCATGACCACGGCAAGCATGTTGCGGATATGGCGCGCGGACGTGTTTCCCCCGGACGATCTTCGGCAGAGGGAATACGAACCCGCATGTTGGTCAACCAGGGTGACTGGAGGGTTCATTCATCGCGGGCACCTGTGCGAGTCACCGCGCGCCCGCAACGGATGGATCAGTGCGCCTCGTGCGCAGGGATGAACTGCTTGTCCACCGCTTCCGCCAATTGATCCGGCGGCAGCAGACCTTGCAACAGGATGAAGTCGTTGAACTGCTGCAGGTTGAACTTGTCGCCCAGCGCAATCTCGGTGCGTGCCCGCAATTGCAGGATGCGTGAGTAACCGTAGAAGTAAGCGGTGGCCTGGCCCGGCGAGCGGAACATGAAGCGGTCGAGTTCCTCGCGCGCAAAGGCTTCGGAAATGCCGACGTCGTTGACCAGGATGTCGTGCGCGCGCTGGCGATCGATCAATCCGAGGTTCAGCATCGGGTCGAGGAATGCGCGCGCGGCGCGCAGCAGGCGCAACTGCAGCGCGATCATCTGCCCGCCCGCGGGTTCGTACGGCACCATCATCCATTCCGCGTACAGTGCCCAGCCTTCCACGTTGACGCTGTTGAACGCGAACAGTGAACGCGCCAGCGACACACCATGCTCGACCATCGCGGAGAATTGCAGTTCGTGGCCCGGACGGCCTTCGTGCGCGGTCAGCGTCCAAGCGCAGGCCTTGCAGGTGAAGTCGTCATACGCTTCGTTCTTGCCGTTGCCCGAGGGCGGATTGCCGAGCGGAAGTACAAACGCGCCGCGCTCGCCATGATTGTTGATCAACGGCGGCGGGTCCATGTGCGGCGCAGGTTGCGCGGCGCTTTCGGCTTCAGACGCCAAGCGCATGATCATCTTGCGCTTGGGCAGCGTGACGATGTGCTGGTCGCGGATGATCGCTTCGATCTTGTCGATCACCGTCTGGTAATACGGCTCGATGTTGTTGCGGTCGAGCTGCTGCTTCTTCAACTCCTTGATGACCGCGCGGTAATCGGTGGTGGGCGCGAAGCCTTCCGCCTTCGCGACGTAGGGCGCCAGCGTTTCCATCTCCGACTGGATTTCCATGAAGGACCGTTCGGCCTGCTTGATCAGTTCCTGCGGCGGGATATCGATGCCGACGTTCTTCAAATTGTCCGCGTAGATCGGCTCGGGCAGGCGCGCGTCAGTGCGCGCGCGCGGCAGCACCGTGGATTTCACCCACGCGCTGTAATCGTCCAGTTGCTTCTGCAACGTGTCGAGCGCCGGGCGGGCGCCATCGATCTTGTACTTCGCATACAGCTTGCGGACGCCATCGACGTAGCGCTTGGTGTTCGCGAGGTTCTGTTCCACCTCGGCCTTGTACGGACCCAGCAGTTTCTTGTCGCCGGCCTTGGCTTCGAACAGGGCCTCGGCTTCCCTGGTGATCGGCGTGCAGCCGGGCGCCATGCCGACGTAGCACTTCAGCCGTGCCAGCGCGTGCGGCCGGCGGGTTGCGGCAACCTGGTCCTGCAACAGGCCGAATTCGCCCTGGAAGATCGTCTGGCCGACGTCGGTGTAGGGCAGCATGTATTGATCCTGCAGCTTGCTGCCTTCGATGAAACGGTCGGCCGCGTGGATCATGATTTCCAGATCCTCGCGTACATTCGCGTCGGTGGTCTTCGCAAGGTCCGCCTGCAGCGTGTCGCGCGCCTTGGTCAGGGCTTCGCGCGAACGCACGTCGACATTCGGCTTGAGATCGACGACCTTGTCGTCGTAGCCCGGCAGGCCGAATTGCGACGCGAATTCCGGATTGAATTCTGCCAGCGTCTTCAGCAGCACCTGCGCGTACGCATTGCTCTGCGCGACCCACGCAGGCGGCGGCACCGGCGGATGGTCGGGACGCCGATCCGGCTTGGCCGACGAGGGCGGCGCGGCGAGTGCGAACGGGGCGGTCAGCGCAAAGGCAGCAACGGCGGCAAGGCTTCGCTTGAACATGACGGATCTCCGCTGGAATCGTTGGACACTAGCATGCTTCATCGGGTGGCGGGATGGGCCGGAAGTCAGCCGCGCGCGCTGGCTACAATCGCGGTTTGGCTGCACGGGAAGCATGCGCATGTCCGATGCCGGTCTGGTGGTTCGAGGTGGCGGTTGCCATTGCGGCGCGGTGCACTTCGAGGTCCGCGTGGCGCCGCGGCCGTTGCTGCAGACGTGCACCTGTTCGATCTGCCGGATGACGGGCTACGTGCACCTGATCGTGCCAGCCTCGCGATTCCATTTGGCCCGTGGCGCCGATGCATTGACCGAGTATCGCTTCAATACCGGCGTGGCGCGCCACCTGTTCTGCCGGCACTGCGGCGTGAAGTCGTTTTACGTGCCGCGCTCGCATCCGCACGGCTACAGCATCAATGCGCGCTGTCTCGATGATGACGTGCTTGCCTATGGCGAGTGGCTGCCGCCTTTCGATGATGCGGACCGCGAGCTGGCGACCGCTGCCGTGGCGCACCTGGCCGACGGCTGACGGGATCAGGGCGCGAACGTGCTCGCGTAAGCCGGTTTCAGGAACCTCGCGAATACGCTGGCCGGCACGTCCGCGGTTTGCGTGCCATACACGTAAGCCGCGACCTGGTAGGGCGGAAAGATCAGCGTAAGGCCCGGGCTCGCGGCGTCCGGTGCGGTGCCCGCGCGCACCACGAACACCGAGTAGTTGACGCTGGTCGGCTTGGTGCCGTCGCCGAGCATCTGCGTCATGTTGGTTTTCCATTCGCGGATGGCTTCGGGCGATCCCTCGCCCGGTTTGGGCGCGTTCGCGATGAATTTCTTCAGCAGCGTGTCGTGCGCGAAGTTGGCGAGCGCGGTGCGCGCCGCGTCCGGGTCGGTGAACAGGTCGTCCAGCGTGATCAGCTTGCCGGTCTTGCGGTCGAACACGAACGCCGCTTCGACCGGAATCGGATGCGCCCCGCCCGTGTCCTGCATGCCGGTTTCGCGCACGCTGGTGAAGGCCGGTGTGTTCGCGGCGACCTTGAAATCCAGTTGCATCTCGAACTGCCGGTTGGCTAATTCCGGCATCTGCTCCGGGTCGGGCAATGCATCGAGAAAATCACGCTTGGCGTGATTGGCGGTGGTGCGCAGCGCGTCGGCCAGCGATTTTTCGTTGGCGGGCAGCGTGGGCAGGTCGATCGCGATCCTGTAATGGCGGGTGGTTGCGTGGTCGCCCGGCAGGCCAGCGGTGGAGGCACTGGCAGGCGCGGGGGGCGGGATCACGGGCGTCGATGCGCTCGCAGCCGATGCGTTGGCCGCGGTGCGCGGGGAAGCATCGCTTTCCGGCTGCTGCTGGCATGCCGTCAGTGCGATGATGGCCAGCGCGGCGATCAGGCAGAGGAGCGTCAGCGATTTCATGGGTCGGTGCTCGGCGGAAGCGAGGGGCGAGGGGCGAGGGGCGAGGGGCGAGTCTAGGTGGCGCGACGTTAAGCAATTGCTGTCGTACTGGCGTGCGGATTGCCTATCATTGCAGGATGGATTTGCCGCCTACGAACGCCTGGCGCCTGTGCGTGGCGCCGATGATGGACTGGACCGACCGGCACTGTCGGTACTTTCACCGCCTGCTCAGTCCGCACGCGCGCCTCTACACCGAAATGGTGACCGCGGCGGCGCTGGTGCGTGGCGAGCGGACGCACTTGCTCGCGTACAACCCTGAAGAACATCCGGTTGCTTTGCAGCTCGGCGGCGCCGAGCCGGCCGAGCTGGCGCAGGCCGCGCGTTATGGTGAGCAGGCGGGCTACGACGAGATCAATCTCAACGTGGGTTGTCCATCCGACCGCGTGCAGTCGGGGCGCTTCGGCGCGTGCCTGATGCGCGAACCGGAATTGGTGGCGGACTGCGTGCGCGCGATGCGCGAAGCGATTCGGGTGCCGGTGACGGTGAAGTGCCGGATCGGGGTGGACGATCAGGACGACGACAAGGATTTGTTCGGATTCGCCGCGCGCATGGTCGATGCGGAGGTGCGCGTGCTGGTGGTGCACGCGCGCAAGGCTTGGTTGCAGGGGTTGTCGCCGAAGCAGAACCGCGAAGTGCCGCCGCTCAACTATCCGCGCGTATACCGGCTGAAGCATGAATTCCCCGCATTGCGGGTGATCATCAACGGCGGCATCGATGGTCTGTCCGCGGTCGAAGAGCATCTGCGCCATGTCGATGGCGCAATGCTGGGGCGGCTCGCGTATCACGATCCTTATGCACTGGCGTGTATCGATGCCGCGCTGCATGGCGGCGAAACACCAGCGCGCACAACCGTGCTTCGATCGATGCGGGCGTACATCGAAGCCGAGCGCACGCGCGGCGTGCGGCTGGCGTCGATCACGCGCCACCTGCTGGGGCTGTACCACGGCGAACCGGGCGGCAAGGCGTTCCGGCGGGTGCTGTCGGAACGGGCACGCGCCGAGGATGCGGGCTGGGAGGTCATCGAGGCGGCGCTTGCGCAGGTCGACGGGCGGGCAGCGCAGGCGGTGGCCTGAGGGCGTCGAAAGCGTTGTCCGATACATGATTTCGGCGCTCTTCGAGGGATGTTCAGCACGAATTCAATGGGCTGCGGGATGATCGTTGCTTTGAAGGTTCGCGAATCGAGTGTCGATGGCCATGAAAGTCCGCAACGTTGCGTTGGCGCTGGGGTGTGCACTGCTGTGCGCCGCGCCAGCATTCGCGCGCAAGCCGCCACCGCGCTCGGCACCCACGTCGGCACCGGCGCATCCGGTGACGCTGGAGCAGGCGGTCAAGCAGGTGCAGGGCCAGACTCACGGCCACATCCTCGCCACCGACACGGTGACGCGCGGCAAGACCAACGTGTACCGAATCAAGGTGCTGACGCCGCAAGGCCAGGTGCGGGTGGTGCAGATGCATTCGAACGCGCGGTCACAATCCGATCCGGGCAGATCCGGTTCCGATAAATCCGATTCTGATCAAGGAGGGCACTGATGCGCATCCTGTTGGTGGAAGACGAAGCGCCGCTGCGTGAAACGCTGGCCGCGCGCCTGAAACGTGACGGGTTTGCCGTGGATGCCGCCGCCGATGGCGAGGAAGGGTTGTACCTCGGCCGCGAGGTGCCGTTCGATCTCGCAATCGTCGACCTCGGCCTGCCCAAGCTCTCCGGCATGGAACTGGTGGAACTCCTGCGCAAGGAAGGCCACAGCTATCCCATCCTGATCCTCACCGCGCGATCGTCGTGGCAGGACAAGGTGGAAGGCTTGAAGTTCGGTGCCGACGATTACCTCGTGAAACCGTTCCACGTCGAGGAACTGCTGGCGCGCATCAATGCGCTGGTGCGTCGCGCGTCGGGCTGGGCCAAGCCGGTGCTGTCGTGCGGGCCGATCCGCCTCGACACCACCGCACAGACGGTAACCGTCGATGGCAGACCCACCGACCTCACCAGCTACGAATACAAAGTGCTGGAATACCTGATGCTGCATGCGGGCGAACTGGTGTCCAAGGCCGACCTGACCGAGCACATCTACCAGCAGGATTTCGATCGCGATTCGAACGTACTGGAAGTGTTCATCGGCCGGCTGCGCCGCAAGCTCGATCCGGAAAGCAGCATGAAGCCGATCGAAACCGTGCGCGGCCGTGGCTACCGTTTCGCCATTCCGCGTGACGAGACGGTGACCGAACAGTAACCGCCGTTTGCAGTTGCACGCCCAAGCCGTCCGGGGCGATGATGCCGACGATCGCGGTTCCAACGAGCCGCGCAAGGTTTCGAGCACCATGGTTTCCGAGGCCACCGCGTCGCGCCGACCGCTGTCGCTGGTCTCGCGCTCGACCATCGCCACGTTGCTGGTGCTGATCGGATTTCTCGGCATCACGGGTTTCGCGCTGGATCGTGCCTACGCGCACGCGGCGCTGGAGGGATTGCGCGCGCAACTGCAGAGCTATGCGTACACCTATCTCGCCGGCGTGGATGTCCCTCGTCCCGGCCGGGTGCTTCCACCCGCCGACATGCCGCCGCCGAACCCGGATTTCGGACGGCCCGGGTCGGGCTTGTACGCCGTGATCGTCGGCCAGGACGGCTTTCACTGGGAAGCGCAATCGGCGCTGGGTCGCGACCTGCCGTTCCGCGATCTGCTGCCGCCGGGACCGGCGAAGTTCGAGGGACCCGTGGAAACTTCGGCCGGGCCGCTGTACGTGTTGAGCCAGGGCATCGATTGGATGTTGCAGGGCGGCAACAGCTATCACCTTACCATCTACATCGGCGAAAACGACGCGCTGTTCCATAACGGCCTCGCGACATATCGCCGCACCCTATTTGGTTGGCTGGGTGCGTTGGGGCTGGCCTTGCTGGTGTTGCAGCAAATCCTTTTGCGCTGGAGCTTTTCGCCGCTGCGGCGGGTCGCACGCGACATCGCGCGTATCGAGCGCGGCGGTGCGGAGCGCCTGACCGGTCCGTATCCGCGCGAAGTGTCGGTGCTGACACGCGGCTTGAATCGTTTCATCGAAAGCGAACGCGAACACCTGACGCGTTACCGCAACACGCTGGACGATTTGGCGCACAGCCTCAAGACGCCGCTGGCAGTGGCGCGCTCGCGGCTGGAATCCGACGACTCCGAAGCCGACCTGAGGACCGAACTGCAGGCGCAGGTGCAGCACATGGATCAGATCGTCGCTTATCAGTTGGCGCGCGCCAAGACGTCGGGTCACTCGACCTTCGCGGCGCCGATCGCGGTGCAGAACCACGCCGAGGCCGTGGTGCGCAGCCTCGAGCGCGTGTACTCGCGCAAGAACATCCTGTGCGAATTCGATCTCGACGAGAACGCGCGCTTCTACGGGGAAGAAGGCGATCTGCTGGAACTCTTGGGCAACTTGCTCGAAAACGCGTTCAAGTGGGCGGACCATCGGGTGCTGTTGAGCGTGAAAAGCATCGCGCCGGACAACCCCAAGGCTTGGCGCACGGGATTGGACGTGCGGGTGGAAGACGACGGCCCGGGCATTCCGCCAGACAAGCTGGAGAAGGTGTTGCAGCGCGGGGTGCGCGGCGACGAGCGCGTGCAAGGGCACGGCATCGGTCTTGCGATCGTCGAGGACATCGTGCGCGCGTATCGCGGCACGCTGGCAGTGGATCGCTCCGCCGAATTGGGCGGGGCATGTTTCCGCGTCAGCTTCGCCGAGCGGTGAGGTCGCGAACTGCGATGCGGGCCAGGACGGGGCAACCCCGACGAACGGTTGTCGGGAAAGTCAGGCCGAATGATGGAGCGGGTTGGATTTGGCGGATTACGGCCGGCCGTTTGTTCGCCGAAAACACCGAACGCGGTGATCAGGATAGTCGCACCGCTATTGAATCGAACCCGGCAACAACGATTGCCAAGTGGCCGGCCCCGGCGCGGGCTGCTCGGGATTCGCACCGTGCGATTGGTTACTGGCCGTCGGTCCACGCGAACGCGCCGCGGCAGCGGCTGACGCCGACGAAGGCGTCATGCGCGGCTCCGCGGACGACGGATTCGGACTCTCGGCGCTGGCGGCCTTCATCACTTCCGGCTTGGACAGGGCGCCACTCGGCGCGTCGCGCTGCTGCAACACGGGCAACTGCGGCGCGCCGTTTTCGGCAGCAAGCAAGGTGCGATTCGGGCCATAATCGAACGCTGCCGCGGTGAGCGGCACGCCGCCCAGCAGCAACACCGTCAGCCACAACGGCAGGTGTTTCATGACAGCCCCCGGAATCAGTGCATGTCGAATTCCCATCTTGACACATCCGGAACCCGGTCGCCAGCGCGTGGCAAACCGGTTCAACAGACGGGTTCGGACATGCCGCCGATGCTGGTTTTGCTGGCTTCCGGCCGGGCCATGACGGGGCCGGAACTGGCGTTGGAACTCGGGGTTTCGCGGGCGGCGGTGTGGAAGCAGATCGAAACCTGGCGCAATGCGGGCCTGGACATCGATTCCGGCCCGCGGGGATACCGACTTGTGCGTCCGCTGGAGCCGTTGGACGTCGGTCGGATCCGCCCTGCCTTGCCGGTCCACGTACGGCACCGCCTCGGTGCGCTCGAGAATCATTGGCGGCTGGATTCGACGTCCAGCGAGTTGGCGCGTCGCGCTGCGGGCTTGCCCGATTTCTCGTTCGTGTTCGCCGATTGGCAACAGGCCGGACGCGGTCGCCGCGGACGACAGTGGCTGTCGCCGCCGGCCGCGAACCTGCAGTTCTCCTGCCTGAAGCGCTTCGTGGGTGGTTATGCCGGGTTGTCGGGGCTGTCGCTGGCGGCGGGCGTTGCCGCGGCGCAGGCACTGGAGGATTGCGGCGTGCCGGACGTTGCGCTGAAGTGGCCCAACGATCTGGTCCACGATGATGCGAAACTCGGCGGCATCCTGGTCGAACTGGGTGGCGAATTCATGGGTCCGTGTCACGCGATCATCGGCATTGGCATCAACGTGCATCTGTCCGAGCGCGTGCGCGCGACGCTGAATCGACCGTGCACGGATCTCGTGCGCTTGCGCGGCGATGCGCCATCACGAAATGGATTGGCGACTGCATTGGTCGCGCGGCTGGTCGACGCACTGGAGGTTTTCGATGTGTCGGGGTTCGCGGTCTTCGCGCAGGCATGGACGGAGCGCGATGCGCTCGTGGGACGGACGGTTCGCCTGGAAGGCGCGCACGGCACGTTCGACGGCATCGCCGCGGGCGTGGATGCGCGCGGCGCGCTGTGCGTGCGAACGCCTGAAGGCACGCGCGTGCTGGACAGCGCCGAAGTCACGGTGCGGCCGGAGTGAACACGCGAACCGGCGAGACGTGGTTGCTCGATCTCGGCAACTCGCGTGCCAAGCTGGCGCGGCTGGCGCAAGGCGATCCGGTCGACGTCACCGCGTTGGACTGGACGCAGCCGGATTTCGCGGCGCAGGTGCGTCAACTTGCCGGGCACTGGCCGCAGCCCTCGCGCATCCTTGTCGCTTCCGTGGCGCGGGCCGATCTCGTTGATCGCGTGCGCGATTTGTTGCCGGCCGCTGCGGGGACGAAGATCGAATGGCTGCGCACGCCGCGGCAGGCTTGCGGTGTCGGCAATCGCTACGCCAAGCCGGAGCGGCTCGGCATCGATCGCTTTCTGTCGATGGTGGCCGTGCACGCGCGCAGGGGCGGCGCCGGCCTCGTGATCGGTTGCGGGACGGCCATGACGCTGGATGCGGTGAGCGCGAACGGCGAACATTCCGCGGGTCTGATCGCGCTGTCGCCCGCACGGATGCTGGAGGCCCTGCGTGTCGAGACCGCGATCGCCGCCAGCAATCCGGATGCGTTTTCCGGCGATGGCGGCGATGACACCGCCGCCGCGCTGCAGGCGGGTTGCTGGTCGGCCGCGGGCGCACTGGTCGAATGGTTTGCGGAGCGCCACCGTGTTGCACCGGCCGAGGCGCATGTGTGGCTGCACGGCGGCTGGTCCGCGCAACTGGCGGAATGGCTGGCACGGGACGGATTTCACGCCGGGGTGTTCGAGCATGCCGTGCTGCGCGGGCTTGCGGTATGGTCGACGGCATCACTTTGCGATCGTCCATGATCGCGGCTACGTTGAGCTCTGTTGGATGCTTGTAGATTCGCCAGTGCCGTTTTTCCAGAACGGCCTGTCGTGGCTGGACTTTTCACAACAACGCTGCCGGGTGGGAGCTTGATGTTAGTTCGCTTGCTGTTCCTGCTGCTGCTGGCCTTGAATGTTGGCGCCGGTGCGTGGTTGCTGTTCGGGCGCGTCCCCGAACCGATGCTGCCGCCGGCCACCGATCCCGGCGTGCCCGAATTGCGGTTGCTGTCGGAAACGCGCCACGCCGCACATCCAGTCGAGGCGCCGCCCGCAGCTGCCGCGACGGCGCCAAATTCGCACGATGCCTGCAGCACGCTCGGCCCATTCATCACCACCGTCGACATGCGCGCGGCGATGCAGGCCTTGTCGCCGCACGTCGCGCGCATCCAGTACCGTGGGGAACAAGTGCGCCGCTCGCACGGCTATTGGGTTTATCTGCCTGCCGCAGCGGACCGCGAAGGCGCGCTCGACGCCGCGCGGCGTCTGGCAGCCAAGGGCATCCATGACTACTACGTGGTGACCGCTGGCGATTCGCAGAACACCATTTCGCTCGGCTTGTTCAACGACCAGTCCAACGCCGAGAAGCGGCTCGCACAGCTGCAGGCGCTCGACTTTGCCGCCAAGGTCGAGCAACGCGTCGAGACGGAACCTGCGTACTGGGTCGATTACGCAGTGCCGGCCGATGGAAACTTCGACTGGCAGGCGTGGCTGCCGGGCAGGAATGACCTGCAATCGAGGCCGATCGACTGCTTTTGATTCGGGGCGCGCGGCCCGGGCTGCGGTTTCGCACCCGCGGCCTGTTGCGATAATCTTCATGGCACGCCGGCATAGCTCAGTTGGTAGAGCAACCGCCTTGTAAGCGGTAGGTCGTCTGTTCGAGTCAGACTGTCGGCATCAGTGGCTGCAGGTCGAGGCAATTGATGGGCGTGGAACCGGATCCCCGCGAAGCGGAATTCCAGGCGCAGATCGAGGCGCTGCGTCGGCATTTCATGCAGGAACTCCCCGGCCGCCGCGCCGCGCTGGCGTCCGCGTGGAGCGAGTGCATGGATACCGGCGACGAAGCGCCGTGGCTGCGTTTGCGCGACGTGGCACACCGGCTGTCGGGCTCGGCGCCCTGTTACGGACTGGATGCGGTGGGCGAGGCCGCGCGCGCACTGGATCGCCTGCTGTCCGGACGCGCACCCTGTCGCGATCGTGCGGCCGCCAGGTCCGCGGTCGCTTCACTCGCTGCCCTCCTCGATGCGGCCATTCACGACGCCTGACATCGGGTGGCTCCACGCGCGCCTGCGGGCTATGCTTCCCAGTTCCCCACAACGATCGGGTGACGGCGCGTGGCCAGCACAACGAAATCGGTTTCCCTGTTCGGCGTTCCCACCGACATCGGCGCGGGTTCACGCGGCGCGTCGATGGGTCCGGAAGCGATGCGCGTGGCGGGTCTGGCCCAGGCGCTTGCCGGCCGCGGACTGGACGTGGTCGATCGCGGCAATCTCGCCGGGCCCATCAATCCCTGGCAGCCGCCGCAAGAGGGCTATCGCCACTTCGCGGAAGTCATCGCGTGGAATCGCGCGGTGCTTGAAGCAGAGACGGCGGAGCTCGAGGCCGGCCGCGTGCCGATCATGCTGGGTGGCGATCATTGTCTTGCGATCGGATCGATCAGCGCGGTGGCGCGGCACTGCCGCAACAGGGGTCGCAAGCTGCGGGTGTTGTGGCTGGATGCGCACGCCGACTTCAATACTGCCGAGATCACGCCTTCCGGCAACATCCACGGCATGCCGGTGGCCTGCCTGTGCGGCTTCGGTCCGCGCGAGTTGACGGAAGTGAGCGGGGTGGCGCCCGCGATCGCTGCGGAGGCGGTGCGCCAGATCGGCATCCGCTCGGTCGATCCCAATGAAAAGAAGCTGGTGCATGACGCCGGTCTCGAGATTTTCGACATGCGTTACATCGACGAGCGCGGCATGCGGCGCGTGATGGAGGAAGCGCTGGATGGTCTGGATGCCGACACCCACCTGCACGTCAGCTTCGACGTGGATTTCCTCGATCCATCGATTGCACCGGCGGTCGGCACCACGGTGCCCGGTGGGCCGACTTACCGCGAAGCCCAGTTGTGCATGGAAATGATCGCCGACACCGGGCTGGCCGCCTCGCTGGACATCGTGGAGTTGAACCCGGCGCTGGATGAGCACAACCGCACCGCCGAGCTGGTGGTGGACCTGATCGAAAGCCTGTTCGGAAAATCCACCCTGATGCGTGCGTGAGGTCAAACCACAGGCCGCTTTCTTCGGAGCGGCTGTCGTGGAAAGTCAGGCCATGGACGGGCGTTCTGGTGCTCGTTGCGCGAGAACCCTGCAAGGTGCATTGGAATTCCACGGAACGGCGATCAGGGATGATCGCAACAACGGTTTTGGAAAGTCAGGCCATGGATGTCGGTTCTGGTGCTGATTGCGCGCCCAAGCCTCAAGAATGCGGTGACGTTCGTGAAGCAGCGATCATGGGCGATCGCACAATAATTGAGACGCGCGTCAACAAACCGCCGCTCCGGCGGTCAACAACTGTGACGGTGGCACGACTCGCGCGGGCGCGAGCACGCCTCTTGCACTTCCGGGGTGGGCGCCGCCTGGTGCGGGCGCGAAAATACGTCGAGGGACGTTGTGGCGAAACACAGGGGAAAATTCGGGGTACTGGAAGCCATTCCTGGCGGGCGTGCTTCGCTGCGCTGGTTCGGATGGTTCGGCATCGGCTTGCTGGTAGTTCCGGCAGGCGTGCTGGCCGTACTCGCCACCACGGGCAGCGAAGCCCTCGGAAACGCGGCGCTGCTGCTGCGCATCGCCGGCCTCTGCGCGTTGGCCGGTTCGGGCGTGCTGCTGGTCTGGACGCTGGGTAGCCTGCGGCGGCTCGCCGAGCTGACGCAAGTGCTGTGCGAACAGGGCGAGAACCCGGTGTTCATCAAGGATGCCGGCCAGCGCTACCGCTTCGTCAACGATGCGGCGGCGGCGCTGATCGGGCGTCGGGCCATGGACGTGCTGGGCCGGCGCGACAGCGATCTGCAGCCCGGTTCCGACGCGCTGGCGTGGGAAGAAAACGATCGCGTGTGCCTGGATCGCGACCTGCCCACGATGTTCCGCGAAGTGCAGGCGACCGCCTCGGGGGAACGCAGTTTCCTGGTTTCCAAGCGCCCGCTGCACGACACCCGCGGCCACGTGTCGGGGCTGGTCGGTGCCGCGCGCGACATCACCGACGAACTCGAATTGCAGAAACTGATGCGCCGGCGCGCGGACGAAACGCGGGTGTGGTTCGAACTGAATCCGCTGCCGGTGGTCGTGTTCGCCAGCTCGGACTTGCGCATCCTGAGCGCCAACGCCGCGGCCGAGCAGTGCTACGGCTACCCGCGCCAGCGCTTCCAGCAGCTGCACGTTTCCGACCTGTTCCTGCCGGCCGAGGCCGAGCGCCTGCGTGCCTACCTGCGCGATCCGGGTCGCGCGGTGCCACCGGGCAGCGTGGCCTGGCAACACCGTCGCGCCAATGGCGATACTTTCGACGCGCTCACCGACATCGGCAATCTTCCGCACGCCGAAATTCCCGCGCGGATGATGCTGGTGCGCGACCTGTCGAGCGAACACGCCTCGCGTCAGGCGTTGCGCGAGTGCGCCGGCCGTTACGACGATCTGGTGGAATCCGGGCTCGCGCTGGTCTGGATGCACGATCTGGACGGGCGTCTGCTGCGCGTCAACGCCTTGATGGCGCAGACGCTCGGCTACAGCCGCGAAGAGATGATCGGCCGTCCGCTGGCCGACTTCGTCGGTGACGGCACCGACGCCAACTGGAACGATTACACCGACCGCATCCGCAGCCTGCATCGCGACGGCGGCGTGCTGCATTTCATGTCGCGCAACGGCGAGCGGCGCGTGTTTCGATACCAGTTCATCTGTTACCCCGATGCCGAGCCCACGCCTTACGTGCTGGGTACCGCGCAGGACGTGACCCTGCGGCACCGCTATGAGCTGCGCCTGCGCGACCAGAACCAGCGCGACACGTTGACCGGCTGTCGCACGCGGCGTTTCCTGGAACTGTTCGCGATGCAGGCCACGCATGGCCAAGTGTGGGGGTGCGTGGTGGTGGACATCGATTATTTCCGGCAATTGAACGCCAGCGAAGGGCGCGAGCGCGGCAACGAAGTGTTGCGCGAGATGGCGCGGCTGCTCGGCGCCACCGCCGGGGCCGGCGATGTGGTGGTGCGCATGGGCGGCGACGAATTCGCGATCGTGATGCCACACACTACCGACCACGGCGTGCGTGAGCTGTCCGAACGCCTCGCGATGGCGTCGCGCGATGGCATGCCGGCGGTGTTCTCGATTGGCTGGGCCCTGCGCGAAGCCGACGAGCCCCTCGAATCCACGCTGCGGCGTGCCGACAAGATGCTGTTGCTTGGCCGGGCCCAGGAACGCGGCCCGGTTGGAGGGTGACCACGCGCTGTGGCGTCGCTCATCCCCTGGCCGCTCGTATTGCGCCGCAGCATCGCGGCGCTTAGCATTTCCGGTTTGGCCTGCCACCGGCGGGCGCAGAATAGTGCAGCGGGCGATGCGTAGCCATTATTGCGGTCTGATCGGTGAAGCCGAAGTCGGTCGATCCGTTACCTTGTGCGGTTGGGCCGATGCGCGTCGCGACCACGGCGGCGTGGTGTTCATCGACCTGCGCGACCACGCGGGCATCGTCCAGATCGTGGCCGATCCCGATCGCGCTGGTGTATTCAAGATCGCGTCGAAAATCGGTTACGAGGATTGCCTCAAGGTTGCCGGCACGGTGCGGGTGCGCTCGAACATCAACGAGAAGATTCCGACCGGCCGCTACGAAGTGGTCGCCGAATCCATCGAGCTGTTGAATGCCGCGCGCGACCTGCCGTTTGCGCTGCACGAAAATCCCAACGAGGAAATGCGGCTGAAATACCGCTATCTCGACCTGCGCCGTCCGGAAATGCAGAAGCTGATGCGCACCCGCATCAAACTGGTGCAGGCGCTGCGTCGCTGGCTGGATGCGCGCGGTTTCCAGGACATCGAGACGCCGATCCTCACCAAGGCGACGCCCGAAGGCGCGCGCGATTATCTTGTTCCCTCGCGCGTGCACGCGGGGCAGTTCTACGCGCTGCCGCAGTCACCGCAGTTGTTCAAGCAGCTTTTGATGATCGCGGGCTTCGACCGCTACTACCAGATTGCGCGCTGCTTCCGCGACGAGGACCTGCGTGCCGACCGCCAGCCGGAGTTCACCCAGCTCGACATGGAATTCGCGTTCGTCGAGGAGCGCGACGTGCAGGACACGGTCGAGGCACTGGTCCGCGAGGTGTTCCGCGAGGTCGGCGGCATCGAACTGGCCGATCCGTTCCCGCGCATGACCTGGCTGGAGGCGATGACGCGCTACGGTTCGGACAAGCCCGACTTGCGCATCGAATCGGAATTGGTCGATGTCGCGGAGGCGGTGAAGCAACTCGAGTTCAAGGTGTTCTCGGGACCGGCGAACGGCCCCGATGGCCGCGTCGCTGCGTTGCGCGTGCCGGGCGGCGCCGAGCTATCACGCAAGCAGCTCGACGACTACGCCGCGCACGCGGCGAAGTTTGGTGCCAAGGGTCTGGCGTGGCTGAAAGTCACCGACGCTACGAAGGGACTGGAAGGCGTCAATTCGCCAGTCGCGAAGTTTCTGGACGATGCGACGCTTGCGGATATCCTGCAAAGGACTGGCGCGCGCGACGGCGATGCGCTGCTGTTCGGCGCCGGCAAGTGGACGACCGTCAGCACTTTCATGGGCGCGCTCCGGCTCAAGCTGGCGCAGGATCGCGGCCTGGTGGGGAAAAGCTGGAAGCCGCTGTGGGTCACGGATTTCCCGATGTTCGAATACGACGAAGCCGAACAGCGCTACGTCGCCCTCCATCACCCGTTCACCGCGCCCAAGGTCGATGATGCCGCGGTGCTCGCCAACGATCCTGCGCACGCGGTCAGCCGCGGCTACGACATGGTGTTGAACGGCGCCGAGATTGGCGGCGGCTCGATTCGTATCCATCGCCCCGACATGCAGAGCGCGGTATTCCGCTTGCTCGGCATCGGCGAGGACGAGGCGCGCGCCAAGTTCGGTTTTCTGCTGGATGCGTTGAAAATGGGCGCGCCGCCGCATGGCGGCATCGCCTTCGGCATCGATCGCCTTGCGATGCTGATCGGCGGCACCGACGCGATCCGCGACGTGATCGCGTTCCCCAAGACCACCAGCGCGCAGGACCTGATGACCGACGCGCCCAGCCCGATCGACGCAAAGCAGCTTGCCGAACTGCACGTGCAGGTGCGTCACGAGAACTGAGCCTTTGAGCCCCCCTTGAGTCAAGCGGTTCGGTTGGGGGTTGTAGGAAGTTGGTAGCCATGGGCGCAAGTGCAAGCCCGTGGCGGTTACGCAAGTGTTTCCCTAGACTTTCCACCTTTCAGCTCAAACGGTATCGCCCATGGGACGTGGTCCTTCCATCGCCGGTCGCAAAAACGCGCAAGACGCGAAGCGCGGCCAGGTGTTCACCAAGCTGGTGCGCGAAATCATGGTCGCCGCGCGCGCTGGCGGCGGCGACGTCAACGGCAATGCGCAATTGCGCACGGCCGTGGACAAGGCCATCGTGGCGTCGATGCCCAAGGACAACATCGAACGGGCGATCAAGAAGGCGACCGGCGAACTTGAAGGCGTCACCTACGAAGAGCTGCACTTCGAGGGTTACGCGCCGGGCGGCGTCGCCGTGCTGGTCGAGTGCCTCACCGACAATCGCCAGCGCGCTGTTTCCGATGTG
>Ga0207667_10001896_pt1 | contig 26256 bp, 30 predicted proteins | sample KBSCornC52_FD_184301 | JGI IMG/M metagenome (GOLD analysis project Ga0207667, IMG submission 184301) | Corn rhizosphere microbial communities from Kellogg Biological Station, Michigan, USA - KBS Corn C5-2 (SPAdes) (version 2) | ecosystem: Host-associated > Plants > Roots > Rhizosphere > Soil ...
CACCGCGCCCGCAGCCGCTCCAAAGCGCAAGAAAAACAAACGGACGGTCAGCGAAGGCCATATCCATGTGCTGGCGACTTTCAATAACACGCTTATCACCATCACCGATACCAAAGGCAATACCCTCAGTACCGGCAGTGCCGGCGCCGCCGGCTTCCGCGGCAGCAAAAAAGGCACAGCCTACGCCGCTCAGGTAGCCGCCGAGAAGGCCATTGAAACCGCCAAACAGAACTACGGGCTGACCAAAGCCGACGTGTTCGTCAAAGGCGTGGGCCTGGGCCGGGACGCGGCTGTCCGTACCCTGATTAATCAGAAGATCCAGATAGAGAACATCAAAGACGTGACCGGCATCCCGCACGGCGGCGTCCGCCCCCGAAAGGCAAAGAGGAACTAGTTATGGGCAGAGAATCACGACCGATAGTCAAATTATCCCGCCGCGAAGGCTATGCTCTTCACCCCAAGGCCCATAAAGCCCTGGTCAAGCGCAGCGGGCCTCCCGGCCAGCAGGGCACCTACAGCGGCCGTAGCAAGTCCAGCCAGTATTCCTTGCAGCTGCGCGAAAAACAGAAGGTCAAGCGCCTCTACGGCCTTCTGGAACGCCAGTTCTCCAAGCTGATGGAAGAAGCCAGCCGCACCAAGGGCCAATCCGGCGCTACATTATTGGAATTTTTGGAGCGCCGCATGGACAATGTTATTTACCGGGCCGGTTTCGCTCCCAGCCGCAACGCCGCCCGCCAGCTGGCCACCCACGGCCACTTTACGCTGAACGGCAAGCGCGTGGACGTTCCGTCCATCCGCTTAAAAGCCGGCGACAAGCTGGTTCTGCGCGACGCCAGCAAGAAGAATGAGTACTTTAAACAGATCGATGAACTTAGTCCGGCCCCCGGCAACCTGCCAGGCTGGATCAAGGTCAGCCGCAAGCAGTTTTCAGTAGAGGTCACCGGCAATCCATCGCGTGATGATGCCGAACCCGATATCAAAGAACAACTAATCGTAGAGTACTACTCACGCTAGTACCGAAGATAGGAGATACGTAATATGAGCAAACTAATCCAGGCACCGGCACTTTCCAGCGTCACGGACCATAACCCTACCAGCGCGACCTTCACTATCGAGCCGCTGCACCCCGGCTATGGCATGACACTCGGCAATAGCTTGCGCCGCGTCCTATTATCAAGTATCGCCGGCGCCGCCGTGACCGGCTTTAGGATCAATGGTATCAGCCACGAGTTCACCACCGTCAAAGGCGTCAAAGAAGATGTGGTTCAGATAATGCTGAACCTTAAAGGCATCCGTTTCCGTGTGTTTTCCGACGAACCTCAGACTCTGACCCTTACTAAAAAGGGTAAGGGGACTATCAAGGCTAAGGATCTGGAATTGAACGCCGATGTCGAAGTAGTTAATCCGGACCAAGTTATCTGCACCGTCGATGATGAGAAAGCCAGCGTCACCATGGAGCTGACCGTCGAAACCGGCCGCGGCTATCAGGCTTTGGACGAGACCGGTTCCGGTCGCACCATCAGCGATATGATCATGCTGGACGCCCTCTTCACCCCGGTTATGCGAGTCCGCTATAAGGTTGAGAATACCCGTGTCGGCACCCGTACCGACCTGGACCGTCTGCTGCTGACCGTCGACACCGATGGCTCTATCACGCCGCGCGACGCTTTTGAGGAAGCCGCCGCCATCCTAGTCAATCAATACACCGCGCTGGCCGGCCAGACCCGCGTGGAAACCATGCCTTCGCCTAAGAACGAAACCGGCGAAGACGGTATGGTCGGCGACGGCGACGAACCGGCCGAGCTGATGACCTCCATCGAAGACCTCAACCTAAGCGCCCGTACCACCAATGCTCTCATCAATAACGACATCCACACCATCAAGGACCTGCTGAGCCTGTCCGAAGCCGAACTGCGCGACCTGAAAGGCTTTGGCAACAAAGCTTTAGACGAAGTCAAAGAAAAAATGGCGGAACTGGAGCTTTAGGAGAAAGAATGCACCGCCACGGATACAAAGGCCGCAAATTCGGCCGCGAAACCGACCAGCGCAAGGCTCTAATAAAAGGCCTGGCTGATTCGCTGGTGCTGCGAGAATCCATCGAAACCACTTTGCCTAAGGCCAAAGAAGTCTTAATGTACACCGAAAAGCTGATTACCAAAGCCAAAAAAGGCGGTCTGCATAACCGCCGTCAGGTGATTTCCGGTCTTTCGACGCTGGAAGCCGCCCATAAGCTGGTGGACGATATCGCTCCTAAGCTACAAGGACGGGTCAGCGGACACTTACGGATAGAGAAGACCGACATCCGCCGTGGCGACGCCGCCCAGATGGCCAAAGTCAGTTTCGTGGACGACTTGGAAAAGAAAACTCCGGCCAAGGTTGAAAAACCGGCGTCCGCTAAGGCTGCCCGGGCGCCCAAAGCCGCCAAGCCGGCGGTCAAGGCCAAGAAAGAGGCGAAATAATGAAGACTTATAGTCAGAAGCCGACAGAAGTGACCCGCAAATGGTACGTGCTGGACGCCTCGACGGCGCCGTTCGGCCGGGTAGCGACGACCGCCGCCGGCCTTCTGCTGGGCAAAGGCAAACCGACTGTCACGCCGCACACCGACGGCGGCGATTACGTGATTGTCATCAACGCCGGCAGCCTGGTGGCCACCGGCGGCAAGGAAGATAAGAAGATCTATTACCGCCACAGCGGTTTCCCGGGCGGGCTGTATTCGCGCACTTTAGCCGAACAGCAGAGCCTGGACCCGACCAAAGCCATATATAAAGCCGTCCGCGGCATGCTGCCGGACAACAAGCTGCGTCCCGGCCGCTTGGAACGCCTGAAAATCTACGAAGGCGCCGAACATAACCATAATGCTCAGCAGCCAGAGAACATATCCGTGAAAGGGGTCAAATAATGGCAACCAGTAATTATTTCTACGGCCTCGGCCGCCGTAAAAGCGCCACCGCCCGTGTGCGCGTAATGTCCGGCAAAGGCGACGTAAAGATCAATGATAAAGACGCCGCCGACTATTTTGACGGCAGCAAGGGCCTCGTATCAGAGTTGACGCGGCCGTTCAACGTATTAGAATTAGATCCTGAAAAATACACTATTACCGCCAAAGTCGCCGGCGGCGGCCACGCCAGCCAAGTGGATGCCATCAGGCTGGGCATCGCCAAGGCCTTAGTGGAGATCAATGAAGATTTCCGCGCCACTTTGCGCCGCGCCGAGCTGCTGGGCCGCGACCCCCGCGAAAAAGAACGCAAGAAGTTCGGCCTGAAAGGCGCCCGCAAGCAACGCCAGTTCACCAAGCGTTAAGCAAAAAGACCGCTCCGAAAGGGGCGGTTTTAAGATATAATCGAACAGTGATGAATAAAGAAGTCATCCTAACCGGCATCAGGGCTAATAACGACCTCCATATAGGCAACTATTTCGGGGCGCTTTTACCTATGGTCGACATGGCCAAGAACCACTCGGCCGAATACCAGATCAATCTGTTCGTCCCCGACCTGCACAGCTTCACGACGCCCATCGACCACTCCAAGTTATACGAGCAGACCATGCACAATCTTAAGATATTCGCGGCCGCCGGCCTGCCGCTGGATAATCCGGACATCCATATCTATCGCCAAAGCTACATCCCGGCTCACTCTGAGCTGACTTGGATATTGGATTGCTTTACCGGCTTCGGCGAAATGAGCCGTATGACTCAATTCAAAGACCGCTCTGGCAGCTTGGGCGGCGACAGAGTCAGTGTGGGCGTGTTTAATTATCCGGTGCTGATGGCGGCGGATATTCTTCTGTATGGCGCCAAATACGTGCCGGTCGGCGACGACCAGACCCAGCATTTGGAGTTCACCCGCGATATCGCCCAGCGCATGAACCAAAGGTTCAATCAGGAATTATTCAAAATCCCGGAACCGGTCGCCAAACAGCATGAATTTTTCGGCAAAGACCAGGGCCTGCGCATCAAGGATTTAGTCGATCCTAAGAAGAAGATGAGCAAGAGCGACGATAGCGGCAAGGGCGTGATATTCATGGGCGACGACCCGGAAGAAGCCGCGCGCAAGATTATGAGCGCCACCACCGATAGCGAGCCGGCGGTAGGTAATCCGGACATGGAAAACCGGCCCGGCGTGGCCAATCTGCTGCAGGTACTTAGATTACTGAAGCCGGACGCTCCGGACGTCAGCCATATGAACTACAGCGAATTCAAGGGTTTGGTCGCGGGAGCCGTCAAAGATTTCCTATCAGACTTCCAGTCCAAGCTCGCCCAAGTCGACGAATCTAAAATCACCGGTAAGCTGGCCGAAGACGAGGCCAGAATGGCCGAAGCCGCCAACCGCACGCTTTATAAGGTCCAGCAGGCTGTCGGCCTGCGCTCATCTGACGTAGAATAGAGGTATGAAGGAGTTCACTATCGGGCCCGAAAACGCGGGCCAGCGCCTGGATGTGTTCGTAGCCGGGCAGCACCCGCAGTTCACCCGGTCGTCTTTGCTGGGCCTGTTTAAGAACGGCTTGGTGACGGTTAACAATGAGATAGAGAAAGCCGGCTATAAGCTGCGACCGCAAGATAACGTCATAGTTGACCAAGCCTTGCTGACAGCCGAGCCGCCGGCAATCGAACTGCCGATAATTTCCGAAGACGAGAACGTGATCGTAATAGATAAGCCGGCCGGTATATTAACTCATTCCAAAGGCGCCCTGAACACCGAAGCGACAGTCGCCAGTTTTATAAAAGACAAAATCACTGATGAGCGGCTGCAAGGTAACCGGGCAGGAATCGTCCATCGTCTGGACCGCCATACCAGCGGCGTGATAATCGCCGCCAAGACTGACAAGGCATTAAAACATCTGCAGAAGCAGTTCTCGCAGCGCAAGACCAAAAAGACCTATATCGCTGTCGTGGAGGGGGATTTAGAGCCGGCTGAAGCTATCATTGACGCGCCGATCGCCCGCAACCCCAAGCGGCCGCAGACTTTCGTAGTCAGTAGTACCGGCAAGCCGTCCGTTACTCACTATAAGAAGCTGAAAACCTTTGAACGCCGCGGCCGGGCCTACTCGCTGGTGGAACTTAAGCCGCGGACCGGCCGGACGCACCAGCTGCGCGTTCATATGGCTTACATCGGCCATCCGATAGTCGGTGACCGGGTGTATGGCCGCGCCGCGGACGAAATGCTGCTGCACGCCCGGTCTCTGGAACTGACATTGCCGGATAGCACCCGCCGTACCTTTGAATCTGAAGTACCGGATAGGATTAAAGAATTCGCCGGCTTATGACAGAAGAAATATTGCTCCATCGGCGCACTGATAATCAGATCAAGGCTCTGCTGAAGAACCCGCCGCATGCCGTCATGATTACCGGCTCTCCCGGCAGCGGCAAGCGGACCATCGCCCGGTACTTGGCCGGCCAACTGCTGAATGTGCCGCTAGAGAAGCTGGGCGTGCAGCCTTATTACGTAGAATTTGTCAAACCGGCCGGCAAGACGGAAATTCCCATCGAAGCCGTGCGCGGACTGATAAGATCGCTGAGGCTGAAGACGGCCGGCCGAAGGCGAGTAGTGCTGATAGACGAGGCCCACAGCTTAAGCGAGGAAGCCCAGAACGCCTTATTGAAAGCCATAGAAGAGCCGCCGCCGGACACTCTGTTTATATTGACGACCATCACCCGGGACAGCCTGCTGCCGACCATCGCCTCGCGTAGCCGCCAGCTGAGCGTCGCGGCGGTCGGCCGGGAAGAAGCCAAACGGTACTTTAGCGCTTTTGAAGCCAAGGATATAGATGGCGCCTGGAGCCTGACCCGCGGCGGCGCGGGGTTGATGGCCGCCATCCTTCAGGACCAGGACGGCCACGAGATAAGGCAGGCCGTCGACCTAGCCAAAGCATTCTTAAAAATGGACAGATTCGAGAGGCTGGTGTTCCTCGATAAGCTAAGCGCCGATAAGCACAAGATAGGGATATTTCTGGAAGCTTTAAGCCGGGTTTACGCGGCGCTGTCAGACGCCGCCATCAATAATGGCAATAAGAACCAGCTAAGCAAGCTGGTCAGTTGCCGCCGCCGGATTAACCGGGCGGCCGAAAGCCTGAGCCGCAATACCTCGGCGCGTTTAATCTGTCTGGACCTGGCCCTCTCGCTGAGCTTATAAGCGCTTTACTGGTATAATGAAGCTTAATATGTACGCTATAGCGCTGCTGTTGGTGTTCGCTTACGTGGTGTTCAGGCACGGCAAAAACACCGAGCTGGAAATGGTTATCATCCCGCGCCGAATCGGTGACCGGCTGACCCGGCTGTGGGAGATCGCCCACCATGGCATGCGCGAAAACCGGTTCCTGCGAGCCGAAAAAGCTCTGTTGACCATACTGAAGATCGACGAAAAGAACGCCGCCGCTTATAACCGCCTGGGCATCCTTTACGCTAAACAAAGGGAATACAAGGACGCCATCGACTGCTTTGAAATCGCCAGCAGTATCGAGCCCAGCGCTTCCAGCCTGCACAACCTCGGACTGATCTACTACGAGACCGAGAACTACGAAAAAGCGGCCACCGCCTTCGAGGAAGCCCTGAAGATAGAGGATAACCTGGCGGCCCGGCACATCGCCTACGCCAAAGTCCTGGAAAAAATGGGCAGCGACAAACTGATGATCCAAGAGCTGGAAAAAGCCGTCGAACTGGAACCCAACCGCGAATCTTATACTCTGCTGGGCCGGGCCTACGAGACCCAGGGCATGACCGCCGAAGCCAAAGCTATCCAACGCAACCTCGCTAAAATGGCGCTGCCGGCCGGCAAGCCCAAGCGTGTTCTTCGCCCTAAACGCGTTGTTATATAAGACTTTATAGAAATGGTGCTGGGAGAGGGATTCGAACCCCCGTAGGCGAATGCCAGCTGATTTACAGTCAGCCCTCGTTGGCCGCTTGAGTATCCCAGCACGTTAAATTGGAGCCGACAGAGGGATTCGAACCCACGACCCGCTGTTTACAAAACAGCCGCTCTGACCAACTGAGCTATGTCGGCGCGGCCTTAAGTTTACCAAAATAACAGATAAGATTCAACGCTTCATGTGTTATAGTGAGCATTAATGAAAGAGGACACGCAGAAGCTTAAAGCGCTGATTGAAGGCGCCCAGCGAATTCTTGTAATTACCCATATCGCGCCGGATCCGGACGCGCTTTGTTCACTGTTGCTGGCGGGGACGACTCTCAAGGAAAATTATCCTGATAAAGAAATCATGATGAGCTCCGAGGAACTGACCGGTGACTTGGGGTTTTTAACCGGCTACCCTGATATCAAGGTGCAGCCGCTGTACGAGGCCATCGAGAATCATCGTCCCAATCTGATAATCATGGTCGATGCCATGAATTTTAAGCGCTGCACCAGGAACGATGACCAAGCCGTTGCCGCGAAAGTCAAATCGGAGGATATACGTCTGATAATCATCGACCACCATGAACCGGAAGCCATAGAAGCCAACGACTTATACGTGAACAATTCCAGCCCGGCAGCCAGCCAGGACGTATACGAGCTCTTTTTCAACCAGATGGAACTTCAGAGACCCGAAGGCTACGCCCAGACGGCCATGCTGGGGATTGTAAGTGACACCAACCGTTTCATGTACGACAACCCGCGCCACAGAGACACTTTCGCGATAATAAACGATCTGCTGGACGCCGGAGCCAGTATAGAGCAGCTGGAAAACCAGCTGCGGCGCTTTACCAAGAACGAAATGACGGTTTTAGCCGAGCTGTCGGCTAATATCACTTTGGAGAATGATTTTACTTACAGTTTCATCAGTGACGAGTTTAAGACCGAATGGCTCAACTCCGGCAAGACTCCGGAAGAACTGAAACTGGGCTGCCAGATATTCGTTAATGAATATATCCGTAATATCGGGGCTAACCTATGGGGTTTCATGGTGTACCCGGATCTGCTGGGCGGCCCGGACTTATATTCGGCGTCATTCCGTTCTGTCAGCACTGCCAAAGACGTCGCGGAAATCGCCAAAAGTCTTGGCGGCGGCGGTCACAAAGCCTCAGCCGGAGCCAAGTTTGAAGCCGGCTCGGTCAAAGAAGCCGTTGATAAAGTCCTGGCGGCTCTGGCCGCCTAGATTCAGGCCGTTAAATCTAGTAAAATACTACAGTTATCGCGCCGTGATAGCTCAGTGGTAGAGCACCTCCATGGTAAGGAGGGGGTCCCGGGTTCAAGTCCCGGTCACGGCTCCACTTTTTAGCTCAAGTATAATGGAACCAGTATGTTGAAAGATAAAAGGCATCAGACAGGCCTTTTTTTAGGTGTCGTCGGCCTGGTCCTATTGGCCGCAGTCGTTTTTCATCTCAAGTCTTCCGCCGCCCCGTATCACCTGGCGGCTTACAGCTTCAATAATCAACAGGCCGATTTACAGCTGTTTGAGAAGGAAATACAGTCCTATGGCGGAGAGCGCGCCTACAACCGGCTGGCCGACGCGGTAGCCAGTCTGTCGGCGGATGACCAGCATGAATACGGCCACCTTTTCGGTGACGCCCTGTACAAAAAAGAAGGCTTAAAAGGGATCGCGGTGTGCGACACCAGATTTTCTTACGGCTGCTTCCACCAGATCCTATCCGATGCGCTGATCGACTACGGGCCTTCGGCCGTGCCGATGCTCGACCAAAAATGCAAACAGGTGCTTAAAGACGCTTACTTATCCTGCCAGCACGGTTTGGGCCACGGTATTTTAGTCTCAATCGGCCTGAACAAGAAGGGCTATGACGAGGACCACCTCAAGCAGGCGTTGGCTAGCTGCGCGAGACTGCCGGACGACCACCCGCTGGGAGGCTGCGACGGCGGCGTCTATATGGAATACAACTTGCGGACTGTCGCCGACGTGGAGCTGGATCAAAACGGCATCCGTCCGGTGGACGGCGGGGATTTTAACTCGCCCTGCGACCGGCTTGATCTTAAGCAGCAATCGACCTGTTACTTCTGGATGCCTCAATGGTGGGCTTTAGCCGGCGCCATACGTTATGCCAGCGCTCAGAACATAAGCGACGACAAGCTTTATCAGACAACCGGCGACTTGTGCGGCAAGCTGTCCAAAGAATCTACTCGTACTTGCTTTGAGGGCATCGGTTACGCCGCTATCTCCACGGCGAAATTGAACCCCGATCGAACACTGAGTTTATGTAATCTCGCGTCAGCGGATAAGCTGAACAGCCTGTATTGCCGTTCATTCGCCGCCAGCATGCTGACCAGCGTTACGCATAGCAGCTCGACTGCCCTGGGGCTGTGTAAGGGCCTGGCGGGCAATGGCCGGACTTTCTGTACGGCCTATGCCCACGAACAAGGGAACTTCTTCACCTCGTTACCCGAGCCGGTCTTATAGTTTTCCATCTGTCCAAGTCCTAACTGTGAGAAAAAATACATTTACTGCGTGAGATAGCGTACAGCGGGCAGTGCTACAGTCGTATTAAATAGACATATGCTTGATTAGCCCGGACCAATTATAGGCATCAAGCATGAACCCTGCGGGATGTGGAGACGCAGGGTTCTTTGTTTGGTGCCGACAACCGTTGTAAACATCATTTCTATCTGTTATAATTTTTGGGTTATGGCTAAAAAAGGCGACAAACGTAAAATTATCGGTCTGACCTGCGAAGCTTGCAAGCAGCGTCATTATTACACGACCAAGAATACTATGAACACTCCGGACAAGGTGGAGCTTATTAAATATTGTCCGGTCAAACGGATCCAGGCCAAGCAGCTGGAGACTAAAAAGAGTCTCGGCCGCAACGAAGTCAAGCCGCGCCGCTAAGACTTAGCCAGCTTCAGGACGGTTTCTAAGAAGGTTGAGTGACTCCAGACCAGCGGACAGACGCCTATACCGATACCGGTGGTCGGGTCGGCCTGTTCAGCCAGCATGCCGCTGTCGCCGGCCCTGGCTTGGACCCAATCTATCAGTTTGACGGCTTCGTCGCGCCGTCCGCTGCTCATATAGTACTGGGCCAGCCAAAGCGTGGTGATCATCCAAGGGTTACCCAGTTTCGTCTTGTCGGCCAAGAAATAATCATCGTGCTCGTAGCGTGGAACTCCGCCGATGGGCGTCGACGCCATCAGCGTTTCCTCCACGGCTTTGACGCTGGCGGCCAGTTTCTCGGGGTCGGCTTGGGCGTATTGGAAAGCGCCGAAGAAGGTCGCGGCGTCGACCGTGGCGTCCGATTTGATCTCATCGTGCGGCTGGAGAAGAATGCTTTTTATATAGGCGCCGTTGGAACCGACTAAAGACTTTAAGCCGCTTTCAATCCGAGCCTTGGCGGCCAGCCAGCGCTCCTTGTCGTCCGTCTTATTGAATCTCTCGGCGATCTTAGCCGCGGCGTCCAAAGCCATCAGTGTCACGAAAACCGTGTAAGTGAACGTGGCGAACTTCTGTTCCCACAGATCGTAGCTGGCATGCGGCAGGCTGGTCTGGTCGTCGATGAATTTGGCCATGAAATCAGCGCAGGGACGGATGAATCGCTCATACAGGTTGCGGACGAAGTCTTCATCCTTAGAGCATTCCAGATATTTATAGAGAGCGTAAATCACGATGGCCGTCTCGTCCTCTTGGATCGGCAGTTCCGGATGGTTCAGGTGCAAAAGCGGGTGCCAGGTGCTTCCCAAAGCTCTGTCCGGCTGGTATTTGTGCATCATGTATCCGTCGGGGTTCATGGTGTCGGCGCAGAACTGGAAAAAGCGGCGCGGCTCTTCTTTATAGCCCAGCTCGATCAACGGCAGGATAGCGTAAGCGCCGTCGCGCGGCCAGACGTAGTTATAATAATCGCGGCCGTAGTTATAAATCGATGAATCGGCGCTGGCGATTATACCGCCGTGGCGGTCGATGTGCGATTTGACGGTCATCAAGGATTTGGTGGCCAATTGGCGGTAATTCTCGTCGACTCCGTCTAAGTGGTCCCCCGAAATAGCCAGCCAGTCTTTCCAGGTCTGGCGCGTGGCCTGAAGTCTTTCATTAACTCCGTCTTTGAGGAACAGTTTATGGAATTTCTCGGCGTCGCGCTGGGAGTCGGCGGCCACCACCCAATAATTGATCGTTTTTGACTGGTTGGCTTCCAAATTGAGAACCGTCCGCATGACGCTGTCCACGCCGCCATGTTCCACTAAACTGCCGGACAGCTCGCCGTCTTCGGCGTCTTTGAACGTGCCTTCCTTGCCCTCGATGCCGCAGTTGCCGACGGCGAACTGGTCGAAGGGCCGGCCGTCCTGGTCTTCGGCGTATATCAGAAGCGATGACCAGCCTTTGTAATCTAAAATGTAAGGTCCTTCCGGCACGTAGAGCGCCGTGTCGCTGCGGCCGGCCCGCGAAATCTGGAACGCCTGGTGATTGAAGAGCCGGACTTCTCGCTGCTTGTCTTCCAGATTCGTGACTTTTATAAGACGGACTAAGACCGGGTAATGCGTATCGACGAAGTCTTGGAAATCCAATCGGATTTTAAGCTTAGGGTGCTCGGCGCTGATGCGGCTGATCAAGGCCCTGTCCTCAAAGTCCATCTTGATATCCCAGCTATCGTCGTCCAGCCAGCTGAACTTACCATCGACCCAGACGCCTATCTTGTGGTTCAAATTGCGCGACGAAGATAAGTTATCCAGGCCGACATAAGGAAAATAAAAATCGTGGACCGTGGCGTGCTCGTCCAAGCCGACTAGGATATGCGAATTGCTCAAGATAACCGGTCTGCCCACCTAAACGGTCTCCTTTTGGACTATCTTATCCTGAAACACCGATGCCCGCCAGCGTAAATCATGATAAACGTTCATGAAGTTCAAAAAAGCGTCGTAAGGCGACTTATACGGGCTGAAGTAAGCGTGGACATCGCCGTCGCTGAACCACTTGGTGCACATGTAGTAGAAATGGTCGCTGGCTTGCAGGCGGCGCCAATCGTCAATCAGCTGCCAGTCACCGCTGGCCATAATCGTCCCGCCCAGGTCATAAACGGCCTTGATGGCCTCCTGCTGCATCGAGTTACCAAGCCAGGCGGTCAGGTCGCGTTCGGTATCCGCCCAGGTAACCGTGTTCTGGATGTCGATGTCGTCCTTAATCTCCAGTTTATCGATCGCTTCGCTGAAATTCATAAAGGAACGGCCCGGTTGGGACAGCCATTTTTCCGGCAGGTCCTCCAGGAAGTCAAAGATGCCGGTGTCTTCCCATTGGTGCTCGCCGAAAGTCTCGTAATCCATGAAGAGGTTGAAAACCTCGCCGTGGTCGGTCCCGTTGATCCAGTTGACGAACTTATCGACGGTCAGCGGCCAGCCTTCCCAATCCCGATTGCCGAACCTGAAAGCGATGTCATCGCTCAAGCGGTAGTTCTTAAGAAGCAGCTTGATATTCTGGGCGCCGGCCGGCCGATATAAGTAGTTCGGACTGCGCCACCCCAGCACCGGGTCCCAGCCTTCGGCTAACACCCCTTTAAAACCGGCTTGATCGGCCCATTGGCCCAGCTCGTTATTGTAAGCCAGTTCGGTGTTCCTAAAGACCGCGGGCGTCTGGCCGAACAGCTGTTGGATCTTTTGTTTGTGCTGCTCGACCTGGCGCTCAAACTCCGGCCGGTCATAAAAAAAAGCTAAGCTGTGGTAATAAGTCTCGCCGGCGATTTCCAGTCGGCCGGTACTTGCCAGCTCCTGGAAACTGGCCAGCACGTCCGGCGCCCAGGCCTCCAGCTGTTCCAGCAGCAGGCCGGTGATCGATAAGTTGATCTTAAACTCGGGATGTTTATCCAAAAGATGCTTCAGCTTACGGTTGGTAGGTAAATAGGATTTAGCGGCGACTTTCTCTATGACGCGGCGGTTACTATTGCTGCCAGTGTCATCCGTATCGAAATAATTGTGGGACTTCGTGGCCTCAAAGATCGTATAATCGCGCAATCTCCATGGCTGGTGGGCGTGCAGGTAAAAAATTATGGAGCGGCTCACGCGTAAGCTCCGGCCAGTTGCTGATAGCGGTTATTAATCTTTTCGGCGGTCTGCTGCCAGCTGAGCTTCTCGAATTCGATACGGGCGTTGCGGGACAGCTCGTCTAAAAGCGCCTGGCTGCGCAGAGCGCCAATCATCTTACTGGCCATCAGATCGATGTCCCAAAAGTCGACCTTCAGACAACTTCTTAGAATCTCGCTGACGCCAGATTGATAACTGATAAGCGACGGCGTGCCGTAGCCGGCGGCTTCGAACGGCGTCAGGCCGAACGGCTCCGATATCGATGGCATGACGAATAAGTCGGCGATCGAAAAGGCGTCCCGCAGCCGCTGTCCGCGCTGGAAACCGGTGAATATCACGTTGCGGGCGATGCCGTTATCGGCCGCCAGGCGGATCAGCTCTTCTTTCTGCTCGCCGTCGCCGACTATCAGGAAAACCGTCTGCGGATTGTAGGCGACCACCTGTTTGGCGGCAGCCAGAAGGTGTGGCAGGCCTTTTTGGACGGTCAGACGCCCGGCGTTGGCTACTACCCGCCATCCTTTATCTTTCAGATATTTAAGGTAATGGTAGCTGTTATCGCCGTCCGAGAACTCAAAAATGTCGGGATCTATACTGTTGTGAGCAACCTCGATCTTGTCAGCGGGAATACCGTAATCGTCCACTATCATCTGCTTGGTCCGCTCGCTGACGGCGAAGACATGGTCGGCTAGCAGCATTGAGGTCGCTTCGACCTCTCTGACAAGAGGGTTACCTTCGCACCCACCCGCCCGGTCGCGTTCGATGGAATGGACATGCAGAGCTATAGGGCAGCCGCGTTTTTCTCTGAGCAGCAGGGCGGCCCGGAAAGTCAGCCAGTCGTGGGCATGCACGATGTCGAACTCCATAGACTCCGCCAAGAGCCCTACGCGTCGGGCATAAAGTTCCTGCTGGTCGTGAAGGTCCAGATCGAAACTGCCGCCGGCGGTCAGGTATTTATAGCTTTCATAAACGCCTGTGGCGTATGGGAGAGGCGCGGTAGAGTCCGACGCGCCCAGAACTTTCATAAAATCATAGCCGGCAGTCGGAGAGTAGGGAAGAATGAAGCTGATATCGGCCCCCGATGATGCCAGAGCCTTGCTTAACTGCAAACAGGCGACACCTAAACCGCCGCTGTTATGCGGCGGCAACTCCCAGCCGAGCATGAGCACTCTCATTTTAGTGACGAGCCCCTTTTTTCTTTGGTGTTAACGCACTATTTATGTTGTTTAAATTATAGCTTTATACCCCTTAAAGCACAACCACAATAAATGAGCGGGGGCATCTGTCGGCTGTAGTAAGAAAGAGGTACATGATTTAAAATGAATGGAGTCTTATTTTCGTGGACACGTAGGGGAGTAGCTCAGTTGGTAGAGCATCGGTCTCCAAAACCGAGGGTCGCAGGTTCAAGTCCTGTCTCCCCTGCCACGCAAAGACACGAATTATTACCAAAAGGCCTAACGATAGAGTAAATCTGACGTTAGGCCTTTTGCTTTTACATCCGGTCTTTGCTTTTCCGCTTCGTGCAAACTCCGCACGAAGCGGTTAAGGTCGAACTCACCGCAAAATAGATCTTACGGGTCCCAACTGAAATGGCGCTCGAAAAAGTATAGGCGTTATCACTTTATGATAAGAGGGCGGGGTGATAATATTTAGGTCAGATATGGCAAAAATCGAACTATCCAAACCGGTGCTGATTTGCCTTTACGGTTATCCGGGGTCCGGAAAGAGCTATTTGTCGCGGAATTTATCCAATGAGATCCAGCTGGCCCAGGTCAGCGCCGACCGCATCCGTAACGAACTGTTCCAGAACCCGCGCTATGATTCCCAAGAAAACGCCATAGTTACCCACTTAATGGATTATATGAGCGAAGAGTTTTTAAGCGCTGGCGTCAGCATGGTCTATGACACCAACGCCCTGCGGATCGCCCAGCGGCGCAAGCTGCGCGAACTGGCCCGCAAGCATAAAGCCGAGTACCTGCTTATCTGGATACAGGTGGATCTAGACACGGCTTTTATGCGCACCCAGGACCGCGACCGCCGGACCATGGACGACCGCTACGCCGAACCGCAGACCAAATCGACTTTCGACCGCCAACTATCCGGTATGCAGAACCCGGAAGGCGAAGATTACCTGGTTATCAGCGGCAAGCATACCTTTTCCACTCAGAAAAACCTGATCATCAACCGGCTTTACCAGCTGGGGCTGCTGGGCAGCGACGCCGTCCAGCACAAAGTCGCCAAACCGGATCTTATCAATCTGGTGCCCAATCCCCAGGCCGGACGGGTCGACTTTACAAGGCGCAATATCACGATAAGCTGAACTTATGGCTCAGAAAATCGTCGATCTGCCGGGCATTGGCGAAGTGGTGCTGGCTAAGCGTAAAGGTACGCGTAGCTTACGCTTGAGTATCGGCGCCGACGGCCGAATCAGAGTCGGCATGCCGTATTGGGCGCCGTACCAAGCCGGTATCAGTTTTGCCATAAGCCGGTCGGATTGGATAAAAAAGCACGCGCCCGAATCGCGCAGCGGCCTTTTGACCGAAGGGATGCGCGTCGGCAAGTCGTATCGTCTGCATTTTATCCGCGACGACTCCATCCGGGGCGCCAGGAGCCGGCTGGTCGCCAACCGGATAATCATAAGGACGAGCATTGATCCGTCTCGCCCCGAGGCGCAGAAGAGAGCCGCGGCGGCTTGCGAAAGAGCCTTGAAGAAAGACGCCGAAAAGCTACTGCCCCAAAGAGTCAAGGAGCTGGCCGCGGCCAGAGGCTTTGATTACGGATCGGTGCGCGTCAAACGCCTGCGTTCCAGGTGGGGCAGCTGCTCCAACCAAAAGGACATAACCCTTAATTATTACCTCATACAGCTGCCGTGGACCCTGATAGACTACGTGGTTCTGCACGAATTGACCCATACCATGTATCTGCACCACGGATCGGCTTTCTGGGATCATCTGCAGTCTTTAATGCCCGAGGTCAAACAGCACCGCAAGGACATCCGCCAGCACAAACCCGTCCTGACGCCGCAGGCTCTTGCATAACTGTTTAAAATCGCCTATACTTGACACCGGTAAGCCTACTTTAAATAGTAGGCTTTTATTGAACCAAAAAACATCAGGAGTTCGGTAAGATCTCTTAGGTGGTAAGGAGATAAGTTGGCCCGATCATCAGATCAAAAACGGCGGCCGAGGGTGCGTAAAAGCGCCCCGACGGTGCGTGAGCGCGTAGAGGCGGCTAGCGCCGGCGCCGAAGCAGAGAAAAAACGGCCGGTCCGGCGAGTTTTCGCCAAAGCCGGTTCGCCGATTAAAAAATTACGCTTAGGCGACCGCCCGGCCCTGAAAAAGGCCGTAGTGCCGCTAAGATTCCTGAAACGGATCACCCGCTGGCTGGTACCGCGTTATCTGGTCAATTCCTGGCGCGAACTGCGCCAAGTATACTGGCCTAACCGCCGCGAGACCTGGCGCCTGACCTTAGCGGTATTCGTTTTCGCCGTAGTCTTCGGCGCTTTGGTCGCCGGAGTCGACAAAGGCCTGGACGAAGTTTTTAAGAAAGTCGTATTAAAGTAAGGATTAACGCATAGTGAGTAAACGTTACGATTCAAGCAAGCAGTGGTACGCCATCCACACCTACAGCGGATACGAGGAAAAAGTGGCCGAAAGCATCCGCCAGCGGGCGGAAAGTTTAGATATGGGCGATAAGATCTTCCAGGTCCTAGTCCCCAAGGAAAAGATGATCGAGATTAAGAACGGCAAACGCAAAATAGTCGAAAAACGGATTTTCCAGGGATATGTATTAGTAGAGATGAAGCTCAGCGAAGACGCTTGGTATATTGTCCGCAATACTCCCAATGTCACCGGTTTTGTAGGCACCGGCACCGAACCGACGCCGGTCAGCGCCGATGAAATCGCCAAAATCATGAAGCGCATGGGCCGCGAAGAGCCGAAGCACAAGTTTGATTACGAGGTCGGCGAAGTGGTCAACATCGTCGACGGCCCCTTCAAGGGGTTTGACGGCGCGATTAACGAAATCGACGCCCAAAAGGGTAAATTAAAAGTTCTGGTCAATATGTTCGGCCGCGAAACGCCGGTCGAGCTGGACGGCCTGCAGGTCAAGAGAGTTTAGGAGTAAATATGGCACAGACTAAAGAAGTACGGGCGACACTTAAGATGAAGATCCGCGGCGGCCAAGCCAGCGCCGCGCCGCCGGTCGGTTCCACCTTGGGCCAGTACGGAGTGAACATGATGGACTTCATCAATCCCTTTAATGAACAGACCAAAGACCGCATGGGCCAGAGCGTGACGGTCCATATCCGGATCTTTGACGACCGAAGCATGGATTGGCGAGTAGTCGGTACGCCGACAGACGAGATGATACTGGCGGCCCTGAAAGTCGATAAAGGCTCGGGCGAACCCAATAAGGCCAAGCTCGAAAAGAAGCTCAGCCAAGTCCAGCTTACCGAGATTGCCGAAGCTAAAGCCGTCGATATGAACACCCAAGATGTCGAAGCGGTCAAGAAGATGGTCGCCGGCACCGCCCGCAGCATGGGCGTCGAGATAGAATAATTAAGTAAATCAGTATAGTGGGAGGCTTATAAGCCGCTAACACCACAAAGGAGCACATATGGCAGAAGCCAAGAAGAAAGCCGCCAAGGCTGAAGATTCATCGAAAGAAGAGATTAAGGATACGCCGGTAGTAGAAGCTGTTAAAGACGACGCGCCGGCTGATATAAAAAATACTAAGGTCGAAGCTGTTACAGATAAGGCTGAAGAACCTGAAGTAAAAGAAGATAAAGCTACGGCCAAAGCCGGCAAGCGCAGCGCCAAAGCCGTCAAGGAAACCGAAGAGAAACAGGCCAAGCAGGAGCGCAAAGCCGAGGCGCCGGAAACCGACGTCAAATCAAAGCCGGTCCAGGCCTCTAAGACCAGGGCCGAGCGCGCCGGCAAGAAGTACCGCGAAGTTCTTAAGCTGATCGATAAGACCAAAGAATACGCTTTGCCGGAAGCTTTAGAGCTGGCGGCCAAGTCGTCTCCGGTCAAGTTCGACGCTTCGATTGAGTTGCATATCAACCTGGGCGTAGACCCAAAACAGGCCGACCAGAATGTCCGCGACACCGTCGTCCTGCCGGCCGGCACGGGTAAAGACATAAGAGTGGCGACAGTGTCAGACGACGCCAGCGCCGAAAAGCTATTCGCCAAGCTGGACAAGGAAGATATCGACTTTGATGTCCTTATCTCTACGCCGGACATGATGCCAAAGCTGGGCAAATACGCCCGCCTATTGGGACCCCGCGGCCTGATGCCCAATCCCAAAAGCGGCACGGTCACTACGGACATAGCCAAAGCTCAGGCCGAGGCCAAAGCCGGCCGCGTGGAATACCGGGTCGACCAATCCGGTATCATCCACCTGGCGATCGGCAAGGTCAGCTTTGGGAAAGATAAGCTTAGCCAGAACGCTGAAGCCGTGATGGCCAGCGTCCGGGCTGCCAAACCGGCCAGCCTTAAGGGTATATACATCAAGAGCCTGTACGTCAGCTCGACGATGGGCCCCAGCATCAAAGCCGAAGTCTAGCTATTTACCTTTGAGCGCCCCCAGTTAAACGCCTGGGTGACATAGGCGAAGTGGTCGGCGCTGATTTGTCCTAGCTCCTGACGATGATACAGGACTTCATCATGGCTGAACCAGCCTGCCGCTTCGGCATCATCGTTCGCGGCTAAATCAAAGCTCATTTCTATTTCCGGTAAAAGGACGATTTCAACTTGCGATGTAATGTAACCCAGGTCGACCGATCGGCTGGAGCTTGGCTTAACCTGCTCTGGGACAAGAGTTTCGGTTTGATCATCCAAAAGAGCTAGGTTTATACTGGTTTCTTCGCTGCCTTCGCGCAGCGCGGTATTTTTAAGGCTTCCGCTGTCACTTTCTTCTATGAAACCGCCGGGCAGACGCCACCTTCCGCGGTTGAATATAAGGGCGATTTCCAGTTCCGTGGCGGGATTATCACGCATGATAGCCATATCCGCCGTCTGGAATCTACCGGCCTTGTAATAAATTCCCGTGCCGTTGATCCCGGTCCGGCCCAGAGGATGTCTTATATCGGCGATAGCCGGCCCGACCATTTCGACGGCTTGGGCGGTACTCAGTTTAGCCAGCTTCCGTAGTTGGGATTCATCTACGATCTCTACGCCTCGCTCTTCCAGCCGGTCGGCTATGGTTTTAAAGTCCGGGTGCAGCGGCGGATTATACTCGGTGACCTCCACTGCCCAATCTGTCTGCTCGTCATTTAAAGTCTGGCGTTCTGGGTACTTCTTTTCTGTCGGAATCAAGGTCTGATTTATCATGTTTGGATTCTATACCATCTTATGGCGGTGACATATTGCTAGCGCTTTAACCGGCCGGATATGTTTGCTAGACTTAATTCACAGCGAGGGAAAATGTATAAAGCTTACGCAGACCGTCAGCCGGATTATCAGTACCAAAATGCCTTGAAAGCGATTTTGAAGGACGGTATTTGGAGTACTACCAGGCAGGGGCCCCGGGCCAAGACTCTGATGGGCGTGCAGATGCATTTTGACCTGGCCAATGGCTTCCCGGTAATAACCGATCGCAGCATCAAGAGTTTCTGGCAGAAGCCCATCGGTGAACTCTGCGCGTTTATCAACGGCGCCCGGACCCGCGAGCAATTAGCGGAGTTCGGCTGCACTTGGTGGGATGCCTGGACCTCCGAAGCGAAGACTAAGAAAAGAGGTTTGGAGCCGGGCGACATAGGCCCCGGTTCTTACGGCGCCGCTTTCCATGATTTCCCGACCGCCGACGGCGGCAGTTTCGACCAGTTCAAGCACCTCGTTGAACAGATCAAAGAACTGCCCGAACTGCGGACCCACTTTATTACGCCCTGGATCCCGCAGTACATCGTAAGAGGCAAGGGCAAACAGCAGAAAGTAACCATCGCTCCCTGCCACGGATGGGTGCACGTCCGGATACTTGATAACAAGCTTTACCTGCATATGTACCAGCGCTCCGGCGATATGCCGATAGGCGTGCCGTCCAACATGATCCAATATAGCGCTTTAGCCCTGATGCTCGGACAGTTAACGGGCTACGAGCCGGTCCAGTACGTCCACACTATCTCGGACGCCCACATTTACGAGGATCAGATAGAAGCCCTGATGCCGATGCTGGAACGCCAGCCTCGGGCCTTCCCGACGGTTACCTTGACCAAAGAAGGCAAGCGGACCAAAGACATCCATGACTTCCGGGGCGAGCATTTCCAGCTAAGCGATTACGACCCGCATCCATCAATCCCTAAGATTCCGGTGGCCACGTGATTTCCTTAGTCGTCGCTTACGCCAAAAGCCGGGTCATCGGCCGTGATAACGAGCTGCCTTGGTATATTCCGGACGACCTTAAGCATTTTAAGCGGCTGACGACCGGCAAGACCGTCGTGATGGGCCGCAACACCTATGAGTCGATAGTCCGCCGCCTGGGCAAACCACTGCCGAACCGGCGCAATATCGTAGTTTCCGGCAGCCTTAAAGAACCGATAGAAGGCGTAGAGGTCGCCGTGTCACTGGAGGATGCCTTAAATCTCGCTAAAAACGATAAGGAAACAGTCCTTATCGGCGGCCAGCGGATTTTCGAAGAGGCCATTAACAAAGATATGGTTGAGCGGATATACGCCACCGAAATCGATGCCGATGTCCAAGGCGATACGTTTTTTCCGGAACTGGATCCTGGGCATTGGACAATAAAATCCACCGAAAATCACGCTAATCCAGAGTATAAGTACAGCTTTGTCACGTATGAAAGGAGCGCATAAAGTATGGCGCTTTACAACTTCGGCGCCGCCCGCTCCGAAGCTCAGCTAGCCGATATGAAAGATCTGGATGGGCGGGGCATCTGTATCTTTTGCCCCGAGCACATACGAGAGGATAAGAATAAGTTAGTGTTGGAAACCGAATATTGGATGGTCAAGCCTAACTCGTTTCCGTACAAAAACACCAAACTGCATCTGCTGATAATCCCTAAGGCGCACGTCCCGACCATCAATGAACTTCCGGCCAAAGCCCAGAATTTATTCCTGTCGGTCGTCGCCCAGCTCGAAAAGACGTACAAACTGGACAGTTACGCCATCGGCATGCGCGCCGGCGATATGCGCTATAACGGCGGCAGCATCGAACATCTGCACGCCCATCTGGTGGTGGGTGATACGGACATGGCGGAATTCGAGCCGGTACGCTTTAAGATGAGCAGCCGGATCGATTAATTATTTTTTATAAGGTACCCAAGTAGCCGGATGGCCCTCGGCCTCCGGTTCGTCCACATGGACCAATTCAACGCCATAAGCTTTGAGTACCGCTTCTCCGTCTAACACGGCGTAGCCTCCGCTATAGAAACACTGTTTTATGCCTGATACGGCGATCAGCTTCGAGCAGTTAGGGCAGGGGAAATTAGTCACATAGATACTGGAGCCTTCTAAGGCCAATCCCTGCTTGGCGGACTGAGAGATAATGCGGGCTTCGGCATGCATGTCTGTAGTAGCCTCCAGGCTGACCCCCTTTTTGAATATGCTCCTTGGGTCGCCGTCCTCCCACAGGCTGTGTTCGGTGGGCAGATGAAGATTAGAGCCAGCCATAACGACCTTACCGTCTTTAACTATCAAAGCCGCGACCCGCCGCCAGATATTGCTGCTTTTGACGCTCTCTTTATTCGCCAGCCTCATCATCTTTTTATCAAATTCTTTGGCTGAAATTTTACGATCAGCGATAACTGTCTTTTCGTCGGAAACGGCTCGTCTGTCCCAACGCAGAAAAACGGGATAAAAAGAGATCTTTGCCTTTTTGAATCGTTCAGCAACCTGGCGGCTTATATCCTCATCCGGGAAAACTAACTCCGCTCTATCGTTATCACATTTGGTAATATCCGCTTCTTTTAATATCCTTACTGACTTGAAGCGCTTCAGCCCTTTTAAAGCGGTGACCTGCTGAGCCGGAGACAGCGCCCGCAGATCCTTGCGCAGATAATCTATGCTATCAATAATCGATTGGCTAAACACGAATATCGCTTCGGTATCAGGATACGCGTCAAAGAATTCCAGGTAGCCGCGGTGGATTACCGGCACATAGGCGGCGATGACCTTTTTGGACGCGGCGCTCATGCGTCTTTGATCATTTTTTCGAACGTCTCGTTGATCGAGTCGGTAATGGCGTCCTTCATTTTTTGGGATAAACCGATATTCAGCCGCCTTAACTTGGCTGTCGTCGAAGTAACGGCTTGGGGCTCCAGTATAAAGATCTGGCCGCAGAACTTCTTGAGCTGTTTCACCTGCTGCGGGCCGTAGGTGCCCTTGGTGGCGATAAGCACGTCGGGTTTGACCAGTTTTATAAGCGACCATTTTGGGTCACTATCTTGCTTTAAGGCCACGATATCGACGTGCCGGACGTGGGTCAGCATCTGCACCCGCTCTTTTTCACTGACAATCGGCCGGTCCGGTCCCTTGCGCCGGCGTACCTTCTCGTCGCTGTCTACGCCGACGATCAAGACATCGCCGTGCTGTTTGGCCTTTTCCAGATACAGAAAATGCCCGATATGTATAAAGTCGAACGTGCCTTGGGTCAGCACGATTTTGGCGCCGATCGTCCTGAGGGCACTTATTACCTCGGCCAGCTGCCGTTTATCTTCAATAAACCTGCCCTTGGACTCGAGCAGAAAGCCGGCTTTATCGGAATCCGATTTCTTAACTTTTCCCCCGTTAGCCATCCTATATAAAATATTACCTTTCGCCGGTTTTAGCAATTTTATTATCTTATAAGTTAACCTATAATACACCCAAAGAAGGAGAAGACGCTCTGAAAGGCATTTTTATTGCTCTAGAGGGCTCGGAAGGGGCCGGTACGGCGACTCAGCTCAACCTGCTGGCAGAACGGCTCAAAGCCGTCGGCTATGACGTGTCCGTCTACTCTTTCCCGATGCATAAAACCGGCTCCAGCCACTTTATCAAGCAATATCTGAATGGCAGTTACGGGCCGTCCGAAGAGGTAAGCCCCTACACGGCCACACTATTTTATGCCTTAGACCGATACGAAGCCTCCAAAGCCATCGACCGGGACCTTAACAACGGCAAAATCGTGCTGGCCACCGGTTATGTCGGGGCGAACATGGCGCTGCAGGGCGGCAAGTTCAGTGATGCGGGCGAGCAGCGGGGGTTTTTTGTCTGGAACGATAATCTGGAATACGAACTTCTTAAACTGCCGCGCCCCGACATTAATCTGTTTCTACGGATTCCCGGGGCAGCCACTTATGACGTGCTGTGCCGGTTATTCCCTAGAGATTTCAAAGCCGTAGACTGCGCCAAGATCGGCCGCTTGCTAAGCATCCCGGATATCAACAATCTTTTATGGACAAAAATTAAACCGATGCTGCCGGCCGATAAGCCCAAAGCCGGCCGCAGCACCGTGGTAACTCTTGGACTAGCCAAACCGGCTGCATCCGAGACCTCGAGCGAATCAGTACTCGGCGAACTAAAAGTGCCGTTTAAATCATCAAGCTTACTGCTGCGCCAGCAAATCGAAGCCGCTTATCCCGGCAGTACCGGACCCAAAGGCTTATGGTCGGACGCCGGCTATGAATTTTATACGCCGCGGGGATTATCTAAAGACCTCAAGGCGGATTATCAGAATATTATGCGCGGCTTGGCGGACAAACAGCGCCGTCTATCCGAGAAGCTGAATAGTTATCTCGAAAGGCAGCCGGACGCTAAAAAACCGGATTCCAAAAATCTGGCTCAGGCTGTTATGCCGCTTGGTGCGATAATGCCATTCGAGCTGACTATCGCTAAAGCGGATGTTATGCCTTTGGCCCGCCGGCTGCTGGAGGCCGACTCGCTAGAGGCTCAATGGGCGGCCAAACAGATTTATTTGACGGCCCGGCAGGGATGGCCGGCCGAATTTAAGCAGCCATTAGAAACCGGCGACGGCGTTACGCCTATCGGCAGTATCATAGCCCGTTTAGCCGAAGAAAGGTTATCTTCCTCAAACGCCGACCAGCCGGGCAGGCTGTTAGAAGCCGTTCCCAGGCAGGAATTCGACCTGCTGGCGGAGACCATCTATCCATTCAGCAATCTGCCACTGGACGAGATAACCGAAGAAGTTGCGGAATGGCCCTACCAGCAGAAATACGACAACTTGCGCCAAGCAGCGTCCCAACCGGAGATACTACGGAAGGTTCGATATAAGATGGATGTCATTTCCGATCAGATAAGCCTGAACGACCTGGCCCGGGCGGCTGGCCTGCGGCATCTTCAGATCCAGCCGGTCAGTCCGCGCTACGGATTCGAGGTTCCGCAGATATTCGAAGACGCCAACTTAGATGATCTTTATAACGAATGTTTTGACGAAAGCCTGCGGCTTTATAGCCTACTGCAGGCCGGCGGACAAGAAGAAGCCGCCGGCTACGCGACACTCCTGGGGCATAAAGTCCGCTGGCAGCTTAACACCAGCGCCGCTGATATATACAGCGCTTATATGGACATTAAAGGCACGTCTAAAGATTTAACCAGGGCGATTGTCAGAAGTGCCGCTGAAGCACACCCACTGCTCTGGGATGTACTAACGAATCCGGCAGGGCCGGAGAAGGGCGAAGGCCGCCACGCCGGTCAAAACCGCATCAGACCAGCCCGCCGCCGCGGCAGTAAACCCAAAAGGTCATAAGGTATTTAGTATTGTTTAACTATCGTACTTATGTTATAGTATAGTTATTCCATTCTCTGTTATCGACCGCAAAGGAGAAGAGTATGGACGATCAGTTGTTCGGAGAGGGATATCGGATCACGGTCAACAAGTGCACGCACAGGGTGATCCTGAGAGTCGACTCCTACGCCACGGCGAGGCTGGCGGTAAATCGCGCAGGCGCGTTCACCTTCGAGTGCAGCGACCTCACGCCGCTCTACGACGCGGTCATACCGACGAAGTTCACGGCCCAGATCCTGGGCTCGATCATCGGCTTCTCGTCGGCGCCGGAAGCCGTCCACGAGGACGAGACGGACGAGAAGAGCGAGCAAGTGCTGCTGTTCTCCGACGAGCTCACCCTCGAGATGTGGCTTCGGCAGGAGTTCCTCCCGCACCTCGATGTTCTTCAAGGGGACGACATCGACGAGGAGGCTGTCTCCGAGACCATCGACGAGATGGTTCGGCAGATCATGGCCGACATACTCGGCAATAGGGCCAAGGAGAGTGTGCGCCGTACCTGGCGCGCGTGATCCCAGCCGACTCCGATAACCGAGATTCGTCGGCTTTACGAATCAAAGACCTGGGAACAGGCCGGCGGACGCGCTCTTGCGCTCCGCCGTTTTCATTTAAATACACGGTAGTGAAGTCGAAGATCGTAAATTGGTATGATATCGGTATGAGAAAGCTGATTATGTGGAATTTGATAACGCTTGATGGATTCTTTGAGGGCGAAAAGCCGTGGGATCTTAGTTTCCACGGTCTGGTTTATGACGAAGAGCTGGAGGATTTTACTATCAAGCAGCTGCAGGCGGCCGGCGCCGTCATTTATGGCGAGAATACTTATAAAGGTATGGCCGATTACTGGACGGCGCCGGACCAAGCCGGCGATATTAAGACCGAACCCATCAACACCATGCAAAAATATGTCTGCTCACCTACTTTAGAAACCGCGGACTGGCAAAATACTACGATCATAAAAGACGCCTTGGCAGAAATTCCCAAGCTAAAACAAGAAGGCGATGGCAATCTGTTCGTTTTCGGCAGCGCGATTTTATCCGAATCCCTTATGAAGGCGGACTTATTCGATGAATACCGCCTGTGCCTAGTCCCGGTTTTTCTGGGCAAGGGCCGCCGGCTGTTCAATGACGGCCTGCCTTACCAAAAATTAAAAATGTTAAAATCACAGCCGCTAAAGTCCGGCGCCATCATCCTCACTTACGCTCCGAACTAATGGATTACGAAATAGTTGAATTTGTCGATCAGGCGACCTTTAGGGCTTGGCTTGCCAGCAATGCAAAAAATGTGCCTGGTATTTGGCTTAGGATTTATAAAAAGGACTCGGGTGTTGCTACGGTTACCTACGCCCAGGCTGTTGATGAGGCTTTATGCTATGGCTGGATAGACGGCCAGAAAAAGGGGTATGACGAGCTATCTTTTCTGCAGAAATTCACACCACGGCGGCCCAGAAGCATGTGGTCTAAGAGGAACATCGAGAATGTAGAGCGGCTTACAAAAGCCGGTTTGATGACAGAAGCCGGGTTGCAAGAAGTACGCCACGCCCAAGCCGATGGGCGCTGGGCCGCCGCCTATGATAAGCCGAGCGA
>Ga0207667_10001899_pt1 | contig 26235 bp, 18 predicted proteins | sample KBSCornC52_FD_184301 | JGI IMG/M metagenome (GOLD analysis project Ga0207667, IMG submission 184301) | Corn rhizosphere microbial communities from Kellogg Biological Station, Michigan, USA - KBS Corn C5-2 (SPAdes) (version 2) | ecosystem: Host-associated > Plants > Roots > Rhizosphere > Soil ...
GGCCGCGAAAGCTGACTGAGGAGCACGCGACCGAGCGTGAATGCCGCCAGCGGCGCCCGTGAATCGCCGGCGTGCTCGCTGGTGACGCGCCGCAGGTACCCTACCGCTTGCTCCGGATGATTCGAGAGCCGCGCCGCGTCCGCGGCCAACAGCAGCTCTTCGGCGTTCGAGCCCACCGCGGCGGGGCTTTGCGACATGATCTGGTAAGCGGCCTTGAATTCGCCGCCGCGCGCCAGCTCCAGGAACCGCGCCCGCGCGCCAATGCTGCCGACGGCGCGCGGCTCGTCTTTGACGGGCGCGGGCTGGCTCGGGAAGAAGCGCGATTCGCCGGCCTCCAGGTAGCTGCGAGCTTCGCCTTCTTGCACCTCCACCTTGCCTTCGCTCACGGAGACGCGCGTGCGCTCGCCGCTGCGCTCGACGCGGAAGCGCGTGCCCACGACTCGCACCCGCACCGGTCCTGCCACGATCACGAAATCTCGTTCGGGGTGCTTGGTGACCTCGAAGTCGGCGGCCCCCGACGCCAGCACCGACTCGATGTGCAAAGCCGTTGCGACCTTCACCACCAGCTCTCCGTCGTCGCTGACACGCGCCACGGAGCCGTCGGCGAAAGTGGTCTTGGGGCTCTTGGCGACGGGCACGGCCGCGGCCGGGGCGACGGCCGTGGGCAGCGCCGCCGGCTTGCGCAAGAAAAACCCGACGAACGAGGCCAACGCCAGCAGCAATACGGCGCCGCCGCCCAGCCGCCCGAGCGCGCGCCGCCGAGCCCGCCGCACGAGCACGCGCGCCAAATTCAACTCGCTCCGCTCCGGACCCCAAACCGGCGCCACGTGCCGAGCCGCGACGCTGGCGCTACCAGCGGAGCCGTTGGGCGACGCCTCGTTCACGACCTCACCTCCCGCTCGAGTCGCGCTTCGGCGCTGCGCAAGCGGCGCTGCACCGTCGATTTGGAGCAGCCGCACAACGCCACCATGTCCTCGAGCGACTCACCCTCCACGTGACGCAAGACCCAGGCCACGCGCTCGGGCACCGGCAGGCGGTCGAGGCGGCGGTAGAGGCGCGCGACCTCGGCGCGCTGTTCTGGGCTGGCGCTGAAGTCGAACGGCAGCTCACGCTCCGCGACGGTGTCCAGGCTCAAGAGAGCGAGCAAACGCCGACGACGCAAGCGGCGAGTCGCGCGGCGCACGCAGATGCGCGCCAGCCACCCGCCGACTGCCCCCGCCTCGCGCAGGGTCGACAAGCCGCGGTGCGCTTCCAAGAACACGTCCTGAACCAAGTCGTCGACCTCGCTGTCGTTGCCCAAGAGCCGAAGCCCCACGCGCGCCACGTACGGCGAATAGCGACGGAACACGTCGTCGAAGCTGCCCAGCTCCGCGTCGCGCTCGATGTGCGGCTCCGCACCGGATTCGGCCGTGCCCACGAGCCGAAGCGCGGGGCGGGGCGAAGCGGTGACGCGAGGAGCGGACATGAAGATGGGGCCGTTCAATCAGTGGCAGGCACGCGCGCAAATGTGGTCAGCACGGGCGACAAATGACGGAGAAGCTCAGGGAAGATCGGTACAGGCGATGCAGCGGCCTGTGAAGGCCGGGTCGCTGACCAGTGCGCTGAAGCCCAATGCTTTCGCTGCGTTACACAATTCAGGCGCAGCCTGGGCGTCGCCGAGCTCGACGTACAGCACCGGCTTTTGGGCGTGCACGAAGGGCGCGTATTCGGCGCAACCAGTGCCGTTGACGCAGGCGATGCCGAGCCCGAAATCGAAGGTCGGCCAAAGCTCCGAAGTGAGCTCAGCGGGCCCAGTCAGCCCCGCCGCCATCCCGGCGGCGTGCAAACGCTCGGCCAGCCAGCGGGCGTAGTCGAGCGCGTCCGTGAGGGTCAGGTCGAAACCGGTGTCGGCCGCGTGAACCGCGAGCGACGACGGCGGAACCCCGGCACAGCCGAGCTCGGCCAGCTTCGTCACGCGCTTCGCCATCAAGGAGCGCACGGTGCTGTCGCGCACGTCGAGCCAATGTTCGCGCGGGTAGTCCGGCAGGGCATTGCCGACGGCGGACGCGGGAAAATCGCCCGCGTCCTCTCGAAAAGCTTCCAAGCTGCCGCCGCTCAGGTAGCAATAGTAGTGGCGGCCCTCGGCACGCAGAGCAGAAAGATCTGCCTCGGTCTGCAGCTCCGCGTCCAGGTAGAAGAGCTGGGCGTCTTGCGCGATGTCGACTGCTCCGTCGAGCTGCACCAGCCAACGCACATCCGCCGGTGGAATATAGGGATTTTCCGCGGTTCCGCCGTGGCCGCCCGCGCCTGCACCGGCCGCCGATGAGGCGCCCGCCGCGCCGTCGTGGCGCACCACCAAGATGCCTTCACTGCCCGTGCAAGCCACCATGCCCGCCGCCAGCGCTGGCAGCAGGCCCACGAGGAGAGAGTGCGAAGGCGTGCTCACTCGTTGACCTCGCTCGCAATCTAACACGAATGCGCTTTTGAAAAAGCGCCGCGAGCCTGACCAGATTTTCGGAGGCGGTGCCACCGAGGTCGCATGAGGCTCGCCATCGTTCTCTGCTACGGCGCCAGCGCTCTCGGCCTGCTGTTGCTCGGCTGTGACGGCTCCATCCTCGGCACGACCGGCGACGCGCCCAACGGCCCGCCGCTCGCGGGCGGTAGCGCGGCAGGAGGAACCACGACCTCCGCCAAAGATCCGGGCCCGACCGATGACGAGCTACGCGCCAAAGATCCCGAGCTCTTCGACGTCGCGCTGCGATATTTCCCCGCAACCAGCGCCGCACCCGGAAAAAAGCGGCTCTTCCGCCTGACCCGCCAGCAACTGGACCTCACCACCCAAAGCCTCCTGCCCAAACAGTACTCTACCTCCGCATTGTCGGCGCTGCCGCGGGATCCACTGCAAACCAACTACGAGTACGCCGACAACCTGAGCTTCAGCGCCGCAACCTTCACGCCGCTTCGGCAGTGGATCGCCGAGCTCACGAGCAAGGTCAAAGCCGACCCCACCAGCATCGTCGATTGTACCGGACGGGCCGACGACGACGCCTGTTTGCAGAGCGCCGCGCAAGCGTTCGTGCGACGCGCGTTCCGCGGCGTGACCGACGACGCCAGCTTGCGGCGCTTTGCCACCTTCTTCAGCCAGAGCGTGGGCCAGGTGGGGCTAGCGCAGGCCGCGGCCGATCTCGTGGATGTCACGCTCAGCTCGCCCTCGTACCTGTTCCGCGAAGAGGTGCAAACCGGAGCCGACGGGCGGCTGTTGCCCGCGCAGCTGCTGCAGAACCTGAGCTACACCTTGGCCGATGCGCCGCCCGAAGCCGTCGGCCTCACGCTGCCGGCCAAGGACGTCGCAGCGCTACGCGACCCCGACATCGCCGCGGCGGCCGAGACGGTGCTGGCGACACCGGCCGCGCGCGCGAAACTGCTTCGTTTCTTCAGCGCATGGCTGGAGGTCAAAGAGCCGCAAGACTTCGACCTATCGCCCAGCGTCTACCCCGAGTTCACGCCGGACGTAGCCGCGGCCGTGGTCGCCGACACGCGGCGCTTTCTGGCGCAGCAGCTGAGCGCGGCGTTGCCCGTCTTGCGTGACGTCACGGAAAGCAACGACGCGCTGGTCTCCGCGCCATCGGCCTTTTTGTATGGCCTGAGCGCGGCGCCTGCCGGTGGCAAGGTCTCGCTCGACCCCGCCCAACGGCTCGGCATCTTCAGCCAACCCGCCGTCATCGCCTCGCACTCCGGGCCCACCAGCACTCGGCTGGTGAAGCGTGGCGTCTTCTTCACGCGCAAAGTGATGTGTTTGCCGCTGGGCCTGCCGCCGGCGGGCGTCGACACCACGATTCCGGCCGCGGTCATGGGCACCGAGCGCGAGCGCATCGCCAGCGTTACCGCTGAAGCTCGCTGCCAGGGCTGCCATGCCTTCATCAACCCGTTCGGCTTCATGCAAGAAAGCTACGACGCCATGGGCCGCCACCGCGACACTGACGCGGGCAAGCCTATCGACGCCAGCATCTCCGTCGACTTCCTGGACGAGGGACCGCTCACCACGACCTCGCCGGTGGATGCACTGCGCGGCTTCACCCGCTCGCTGCGCTTTCAACAATGCTTTACCCGACAGCTGTTCCGCTTCTACACGGGGCGCGACGAAACGCCCGCCGACGACCCGCTACTGCGGCAGCTGTTCTTCGAATTCGCCCAGAATCAGGCTCAAAGCATCGTCGGCATGCTGAGCCACTTGGCCGCCGCGCCGAGCTACAGCAGCCGCACGGAGGCACCATGAAGCTGCGCAAAGGTCTCACTCGGCGGGATTTGATCAAGTGCTTCGGACCGCTCGGCCTCGTGCTTTTGCCGGTGGCGCGGGCGATGGGCTACACGGCGGGCGGCGCGTTCGCGGGTGCGCCCCGCTTCGTGATGTTCTTCATCGGCGGCTCGTTGCACTCGCCCTCGGTGAGACCGACCAGCATCGACGCCATCGCCGCGACGCCGCTAGCGCCGCTCGTACCGCACGCGAAAGACTTAATCGTCTTCCAAGGCATGCGCATTCACGGCGGCTCACCCAAGAGCGACGGCTACCAAGAAGAGCACGGCGCAGGTTTGATCGGCGCCGTGACCGGCAACGACTACCACTACTCGAAGAACGACTCGTATTACGCCTTCACCGATCACGAGTCGATCGACATTGCCATCGCCAACGCCTACCAAACGCGGCCCGAGCTTGCGGCGCTACCGCTTGCCAGCCTGCACGTGGGGGCCGGCGCGCACTCCGACGCCGACAACGTCGGGCTCGGCCAGCGCTACATTTCTTACCGAAAGCGCCAGCCCGGCGACGCCCAATACGGCAACGCCATCGAGCCCATACAAAGCGCCGGCCAAGTCTACGATCAGCTCATGCAGCGCGTGAACCTGCTGTGCGCCAAGGATTCGAACCAACCAGCGGCCGACAACAGCGCGCGGAAGGCGGCGCTGGCCCGTGAACAGAGCCTGCTCGACTTTCACGTCGCCGACATCGCGGCCGCCAAGACCGCCCTGGGCATGGATTCCGAGCACGCGCACAAGCTCGACGGCTTGCTGGAAGGTTGGCGCGAGGTGGAAAAAGCCAACGCCGCCGAGCTGGCCGCGCTGAACGGCGGCGCGTCGGCCAGCAGCGCGGCTTGTCCGACCGGCGCCCGACCGACCGGCAACGGCCAGAACAAGAACAACCTCGACGAACTCTCACCCGTGCACGATCAGATGATCGACTTGATCAAGCTCGCTTTCAGCTGGGACCTAACGCGCGTGGTCGCCTTCACGCTATCCGGGGCCTCGAGCGGTCAGCGTTGGCCCAGCCAAGGCGTCACCCAAGCGCACCACACCCTCGAGCACAGCAACGACGTCGAAGGTCAAAACATCATGGGCCGCTACTACACGTCGAAATTCGCGAGCTTGCTCGACGCGCTCGCGAGCATCGACGACGGCGACGGCCACACCGCCTTGTTCAACAGCTCGCTCGTGCTCGGGATGGAATGCTGGAGCGACAGCTCGAGCGGGCACTACCTCAAGGACATTCCCTTCGTGCTAGCGGGCCAGGGCGGCGGCGCATTCGAGACCGGCCGAGTGGTGAACGCCAATGGCCGCAGCAACAACGATCTGTTCGTCTCCGTCCAGCGTGCCGCGGGCATTGACTCGAGCGTGTTTGGACTGCCCAGCCTCTGCCAAGGCCCCATCGTGTGACCGTGCGCCCATCGCTAGCCAACAATTCCTCACATCTTGGGCTGCCGCGCCGCAGCTCATAAGGATTCATCACATCTTGGGCTGCCACGCCGCAGCTCATAAGGATTCATCACATCTTGGGCTGCCACGCCGCAGGTCTCTTGCAGAAACTCCCGTAGCGTCACCAGGCCACCCCGCGCGAGCGCTTCGGGCTGCTGCCGTCCTGGCGGGTCGTGTCGAGAGCCTCCGGGATTTCACAGGGAGGACGGGAGGACGGGAGGAGTGCGGGGAAGGCGAGAACGCATTTTTGTTTTTGGAGGACCAAAACCAAAAATATTTCCCTCGAGAGAAAGCCGGAGGGGTTGAGCCCGCGACGCTGCTGCAGACTCGCTGGCGGCAGCGCAAGCCCCCCCAAATTCTCGCCTCTGTCTCGTCCTCCCGTCCTCCCGGTGAAAAAATCTCGAGCGCACGAGGTGGCCTGCATCCGCTACAGAAGCTTCTGCGATTCAGGCTGCGGATTGGCAGCCCCGACATGTGTCCAATCCTTAGGCGCCCACGGGGGTGCTGTGCACGTCTGAGCTCGTGCGCGCCGCAGCAAGCCTCTCGAGCTTGGCGCCAAGGTAGGCATCGAGCGCTTTTGCGAAGTGAACGCATCGGAGAGCGGATTTTGCAAGCGCCAAGCGCCCTGAACACATCAGAAATTCCCAGCACTTGCGCCCCTCCTGGCGCGCAAAGTCGGCGTTGTAAAAAGTAACTACTCCGACTGACAGAATACGCGCGTGCCGGACATTACCTGCGCATGCCGAGCCGCACGAAGTCGTTCTTGTCACCCATCGGGGTGCTGGCACTGAGCCTGGGAGCGCTGGGCTGCACGGGCGTGATGGATGGGAAGGACGGCACGGGGCTGGGAAATCCGATGGCGAGCGGCGGAGGCGCCGGGACTGTCGTCGATCCGACGATCGCCAAGACTCAACCGGTTGACCCCGGCCACGTGGCGGTCCACCGCCTGAACACCAACGAGTACAACGCGACCGTTGCCGACGTGCTGGGCACGAAGCTCCAGCCGGCCAACGCCAACTGGCGTGGCGGTGAGCTGGGCGGCTTCGACAACATGGCCGCAGTGCTCGGCGTGGACGCAGACCAGTTCCGTCGCTACTTCGACGCCGCCGAAACCTTGACCAAAGACGTCTTCGCCGACGCCACCCTGCGCGCCAAGCTCGTGACTTGCACGACCACCGACGATTTGGCCTGCGTCAAGACCATCCTCGGGACGACGGGCACGCGCATCTTCCGCCGCCCGCTCACCGCCGCCGAGGTCACGACCTACACCAACGTGTACACGGGCGCGCGCAAGCTGGGCGACGACCACAACGCTTCCGTGCGCTTGATGGTCCAGTCGCTGCTGTCGAGCGCCGAGTTCCTTTACCGCATCGAGCTCGACCAAAGCCCCAATTCCACGGCCAAACACCCGGTCACCCCCTACGAGCTGGCCTCGCGCCTTTCGTATTTCCTTTGGGGCAGCGCACCGGACGATCAGCTGCTGGCCGCCGCCGCCAACGATACGCTCGGCAACGACGACGTTCTCGACAGCGCCGTCGACTACATGCTGAGCGACCCGCGCTCGAACCGGTTCGTGACGAACTTCGCGGGTCAGTGGCTGGGCGTCCGCCGCGTGGTGCCGCACCCGGCTGCGCCTGACATCTATCCGGAATGGAATCCGGTGGTCGCCGACGCTGCGGCCCAAGAGATGTACCTCTATTTCAACGAGTTCTTGCGCAGCGGGCGCTCGTGGTTGGACTTCATGAAGGCGGACGTGAACTACGTCACGCCCGAGCTGGCCAAGCTGTACGGCATGCCGACGCCGGCGGGGGCGGTGACGGGAGGCGCCCCAGTGCGCGTGGAAGGCGTGGCCGACGGACGGGTCGGCTTTGCGGGTTTGATGGGCTTTTTGGCGATGTCTTCGCCCGATCGCCGTTCGTCGCCGACGTTGCGCGGCAAGTGGCTGCTGCTCAACATGATGTGCACGACGCCCCCCGATCCGCCGCCGAACGTGCCGCTGCTCGAGAAGAAGGGCGATACGTCCATGCTCAACGTGCGCCAGGTGCTCGAAGAGCATCGCGCCAACCCGGCTTGCGCTTCCTGCCACGCCTTGTTCGATCCGTTCGGGCTTGCGCTCGAGCAGTACGACGGCATCGGCAAGTTCCGTACGACCTACGCCAACATGTCGACCATCGATCCGGCGACGGAGCTGCAGCCGTCGTCCGCCTACCCGAACGGCCTCAAATTCTCCGGCATCGAGGGCGCCAACGGGCTGCCCGGCGTCGCCGAGGCCGTCTCGTCGAACCCGGGATTTGCCACCTGCATCTCGCAAAAGATGTTGACGTTCGGCCTCGGTCGTCTGCTGACCGAAACCGACACGCCGTACCTCGACGTCGTCAACAAGGAGTGGCTGAGGGCCGACGCCACGCCCAGCATCCCCCGCTTGATTCACGGTCTCGTCGGCACCGAAACTTTCCGTTACCGCCGCGGTGAAGGCACATGAGAAACCCTCCAATGAATCGTCCGTTTTCTCGTCGGCTCGTGCTGCGCGGTGCAGGTGTGGCGCTCACCCTGCCCTGGCTCGAATCTCTTTTGCCGACCAAGTCGGCGCAAGCGCAAGCGGTGACGGCTCCCAAGCGCTACCTGCCGATCTTCTTGCCTAACGGCGCTTCCGAGAACTGGAAGCCCTCGTCTTCGGGCGTGGGCGCGGCCTGGACGATGTCGCCCGTGTTCGAGCTGTTCGGCGCCGCTCTCAAGGCGAAGATGAACGTGCTGTCCGGCTTCGAGAACGGCTCGGCTTTCAACGCCGACGGCAGCTCCGGCGTGGAGCCCAGCCACGGCCGTCAACCGGGCGCGTTTTTGACCTGCGTCGACCCGAGCGTCATCCGCAAGAGCCTCAACGTGGCCGAGGCAAACGCCATTTCGCTCGACCAAGTCATGGCTACCCACGCGGCGTTCAAAGGCAAGACCATGTTGCCCTCGCTGCAGCTCGGGCTGTCCACGGTGCTCAGCTACTGCGACGGACAGCCTTGCTCGAACAGCCGCAGCGTGTCGTGGAGCGGCGCCACCACGCCCATGTACAAGCAAGTCGATCCGCTCGAAGTCTTCAACAAAATCGTGGGGGTGATCAAGCCGAGCGGAAGCATGGGCGGCAGCACCGTGCCCGACGCCGAAGCCTTGGCGCGCGTCGCCCGCAACAAGAGCGTCTTGGACGCGGTGCTCGAGAACGCCACCCGCACCCAGGCCATGCTGGGCACCAGCGACAAGATGCGTCTGCAGGAGTTCCTGGAATCCGTGCGCGAGGTCGAAAAGAGCGTCACCGGCGTGTCGATGGGCATGGGCGGCGTGGCCTGCACGGCCATGGCCGCTCCCAGCATGGCCACCGTCCACCCGGACGCGCCCAAGCAGAACACGGCGACCTACAAGAAAGAGGACCACGCCAACGCCATGAACGACCTCATCGTCATGGCCTTCCGGTGCGATGCCACCCGCATCATCACTCACATGCTGGAGGACGAACGCTCGGAGTTCACCTACGACCACGTGAAGATGCGCGCTTTCACCGCCACCGGCTCGACCGAGCAAAACGGCACCTGTCCCGAGTACCACGGGGGCGGGCAACACGGCTCTCAGGACGCCTTCGCCAGCATCGTGCGCTGGAACTCGGGCAAGGTGGCCGAGCTTGCCACCAAGCTCGACGCCATCAAAGAAGCCGACGGCTCGTCGATCCTGGACAATACCGTCATCTTCTACGCCGGGGCCATGCACGGCAGCGACCACAGCTGCCACGAGCTGCCCGTCGCGTTGATCGGCGGCGGCGCGCTCGGTCTGAAGCAGGACCAACACGTGGTGCTCGGCACGCGCCCGCTCCGCGATCTGCACTTCACGATGATGAACAAGGTGTTCGACATGTCCGACGTCAACGACTTCGGCCAAGACCTGACAGGCAAGCCGATCAAGGTCGTGAGCGAAATCATCGCCTAGGAACGGCTGCGCGCACTGGCGCTGCGACATCGCGCTTTCTGCCGGCGAACGCCCTCGTGACGCGTTCCGACGCTCGTCGCCTACAACGTGCGTAGACCTGCACCGCGAAGCTACCCTTCAGGTAGAGAGGCGACCTTCTTCACGTCGCTGCTGCAGTTTTCCGTGGCCGGTCGATATTCACTGCCTAGAATGGAGCCGATGCGGACACTATTCGGGTTGGGGTCAGTGGTGGCGTTGTTGGGCCTGGGCTTGGTCTCGGCCTGCGGCGACAACCTTCCGGAAAGCATGGTCAACGGAGGGGGCTCGAGCTCGCTGGGAGCCGCTCACTCCGGCGGTAACGCCAGCGCCGGCACCCTCAGTCTCGGCGGCAACGGCATTGCCAGCGGGCCCGGCGGAGGCGCGGAAGGCCTTTCCGGCAGCGGCGGTGGCGAAAGCTGCGCGGCCGCCAGCCAGCAAGCCGAGCTTTCGCCCGTCTACCTGGTGTTCCTGTTGGACGAGTCGGGCAGCATGGGTGACGGCGATCACGGGGACCGCACGAAAAAGTGGGATCCGGTCACCTCGGCCCTCAAGGACTTCCTGGCCGATCCCGCGTCGGCGGGCATCACCGCGTCGCTGAGCCTGTTTCCGCTCAACAAGAACACCGGCACCGGACCGGCCACGCAAGACCAGCCCGCGGACTGCGACGCCAAAGTCTACGGCATCCCCGAGGTGCCTCCGCGCGCCCTGCCCGACGACACGGCGTTTGCCGCCGCCATCGCCAAGCTCGATCCGCCCAACGAGTACGGGACGCCAACCTACCCCGCGCTCACCGGTACCATCGCCTACGCCGAGAGCCTATTGAAGGAAGACGCCACGCGCAAAGTCGCGATCGTGATGGTGACGGACGGCGATCCCGTGAGCTGCAAAGACAACACCATCGACAACACCGCCAAAGCGGCCAAAGCCGTCGCCGATCACATCCCGACCTACGTGATTGGCGTCGGCGACAGCTTGACGTCGCTCAACTCCATCGCGGAAGGTGGCGGCACCGACAAGGCTTTCATCGTCAAAGTCGATGACCCGACGCAGACCCCAGCCCAGACGCGCAAAGATCTGCTCGACGCCATCAACCTCATCCGCGGAAAATCCATCGCATGTGACTTGCCCATCCCGGCCCCACCTGCCGGCAAGAAGCTGGATCCGGACAAAGTGAACGTCGAGTTCACGGCCAGCGGACAACCCGGTACGTCGCTCAAGTACGGCACCGAATGCACCGGCGACACCGCCTGGCACTACGACGACGCCGCCAAGCCGACAAAAATCCTGCTCTGTGACGACACGTGCTCGGCCGTCAAAGCGGACCCGATGGGCAAGGTCGACGTGGTGTTCGGCTGCGTCGACCGAACGGTCGTGCAGTGAGCAACGGCAGCTAAAAAATGCTGCGTTTCGCGCTCGGCGCCGGCGGGCGCGCGGGCCTCGGCTCCGAGCGTTGGCTGCTGGGCGCGGACGGCGCCGCACCGCCACGAGCCGCGCTGGAATCTGCGAGGATGGGCGAGGCCTGCGCGGGAGGGGGCGCAACCGCAACCGCCGCGAGGGTATCGGCGGGCGGCGGTTGCTCGGCCGCGCTCGGCCGCCCGAGCTTCACCGCGACCGATACCAAGCCGAGCAAGAGCCCGGCGGCGGCGGCAGCCACGATCGTCCAACGCGAGCCCATCGGTCGCGCCGCGCGCGGTGCGGTCGACGGCTCGAGCGAGCTGGTGACGAACGGCGCGTCACTCAGCGGTGCGCGGCTCGACGGCGCGATGCTCGATGGCGGCAGCGACTCGAGGGCGGGCGGCGCGAACGTCGGCGGCTCTGCCGTCACCGCGGGTGCGGGCGGGGTCGGGGTCGGAATCGCGCGCAAGGTGATCTTCTCGCTGGCCGACGGCACCGGCTCGCTCACCGGCGGCGGCGGCGGAAAGCTCGAACGCAGGACCGGGATGTGCTCGGACTCCGGCGCGTCACCCCCGCGCACCACCACCGCGTGGCGCGGCGGTGGTTTCAAACCGGGGCGCGCCATGAATCCACCCCGCGGCGTGATGGCATCAGCCGACACCGGGGCGGATTCGAACGAGTCTTCGTCGTCGGGCGGGTAGCTGGTCATGGCTCGGCTAGCCTTCGCTTCTGCCGCGGCTTCGCGCGGCAGGCAACAAGGTGGCAGATTTGCCCACATCATCGCCACAAAACGGCTACGCGCTCAACCACAAGCTGAGCAGGCCGAGGACGGCGGGCAGGGTTTGCACGAACAGGATCCGGCGGCTGACCGTGGCGGCCCCGAAAATTCCGGCCACCGCGACGCAAACCAGGAAAAACGTGCCAACCGGCCGCCGAAGGGGCTCTTCCGCCAGCAGCGCCCAGGCCAAGCCCGCCGCCAGGAAGCCGTTGTACAGGCCCTGATTGGCGGCCAGGGTCGCAGTCTGTGCCGCCTGTTCGGGTGTCGTGCGGAACACGCGCCGCCCCATCGGCTTCTGCCACAGCAGCATTTCCAGCACCACGATGTAGACGTGAATAGCCGCGACCACGGCGATCCAGATGCTAGCCACCAGTTTCATGGCCCCACGCTACAACGGCCCGGGGATCCGTGGACGTGCCCGCACCGGCCGCCCGTGACGACGCCTCGCTGCCGATCACTCGGCGAGCTCAAATGCGCAATTGGGCCCGAATTTGCGACATGACCAATTCGGGCCGGACATGAAGGGAGAGCGAGACGCGCGCTAGCTCTTAAACCCCGCGGGATGTAGGCGAAAAACTTACGTCGCCCGGGCGCGGCTCGGTCGTTCCCGGAGCATGGATGGTCGCTAAAATTGTTTCGAACCGAGGCCTATCACGCCCCGCCGTCGTCTTCTCGAGCCTGAGCCTGATGCTCGTGGTCGCGTCTGCGGCAGGGTGCTCGAGCTCGGGCGGCGGTAGCCATGCTGCGTCGGGCCGCACCAGCACGGGGGCCAGCAGCGCGACGGGCGGCGTAGGGGCCAACACCGGAGGCGCCAACAACGCGGGCAACGGCAACGGCGGCGGCAACCACCCCGGCGGCGGCGACACGACCGCCACCGCAGGGGCAAACCCGGGCGCCGCGTGCGTGCCCATGGGCCAGAGCTTGCCCACCTTGCCGGCCGCTTTCGGCGCCCAATGCAGCGCCTGCCACAGCGCCTTCGGTCCTTCCGCGAACCCGCTGGTGCCCAACCTCTTCACGACCCAAGCCACGCCCGACGAGTTCAAGGCGCAGGTGCGCGCGGGCAAGGGGCTGATGCCGGCGTTCGACGCGAGCGCCATTTCGGACCGCGACATTCAGCAGGCGTACGATTACTTCAAGGCGGCCACGCCCGGCACGGTCGTGACCTGCCCGAACAAGGACGGGGGCGCCACCGGCAACGACCAGTGCGGCAACGGCGTCGACTTCACCCCCTTGTTCGTCTCCGACCCCAACCCGAAGGACTGGGCCGGCAACGCCATCGAGCCGATCGTCAAGAAAGACACCAACGGCCACCTCATCTACCGCGGCGCGGGTCGCGTGCGCTTCCGTCACGAGATGGAGCCGGAGTTTGCCACCTACCACGGCCACTATTTCGAAGGCCGCACGTTCGGCTACATCATCGACGACGCGGTCGCGGCCGGCGGTGACACGTTGACGGTCACGTTCTTGCCGACCAGCAATCAGTACTACAGCGCGCAAGGCGTGAATCAGGAAGGCGGCGCGGATTTGAACCTGCGCTTCTGGAAGCTGTATGGGCACCCCGACGGCAACGCTTACGCTGGCAACGTCGGCGGCGCGTCGAAGGACGTCTTGCCCTTCGCCTGTACCGACCCGAAGACGTCGTGCAACACGCAAAAGTACGTCTACACCGTCAAGAACAACCAGCGCGAAAACCGCAAGATCATGGCCGGCGACCAGTTCCAGGTCGAGTTCGGAATTTTCATGGCGCGCTACAGCATCGACGGCACGAAAGGCCCGCCGTTCGACGGCGGCCACGTGCGCAACATCATGCCACTGCCGAACGGCTGCACGCAGAACGGCCCGCCCTACAACAACGCCTGCTACACGCAAGCCAACTACTACTCGGATTCGTTTCGCTACGTAGTCGGCAAGGGCACGCTCACACCCTACAACGAAGACTGCACCATGTCCGTGCCGCCCGACGGCTCGGAGGTCAGCGGCAGTGGTGACTGCGGCCCCAACGGCAACATCGCGATGGCGATCAAAGCCGGCAAGCTGAAGGAGCGCATGGGTCCGAGCGAGGCCGGTTGGTCCGGCGGGCTCGTGACGTTGCCGTACATGCGGCAGCGCTTCGACATGTACTACTCGCAGATGTCGCCCAACATCTTGGCAGAAAACTCCGAGAATTTCGTGAAGGGGCGTCGCCTCTTCCACCTGCAGTACGACATTGGCGAGCACAGCGAGGTCGACAACAAGGTGCCGGCCGACGAGATGGCGCCCTACGTCGGCATCGCCGGACCGCTCTACAACCAGGTCAATTGCGAGAGCTGTCACGTGAAGAACAACCGCGGCTTCCCGCCCGCAGCGGGCGCCAACTTCGAGTCGGTGGTGCTCAAGTTGGCCAGCAAGACCAAGAACGAGCACGGAGGCTCGACCGGCGACCCCAACTACGGCCTTCAGCTGCAAGACAAGGGCAAACCCGAAGGCAAAGCGTCGTTCAGCTACGAGACCGTGAACGGCCAGTTCGGCGACGGCACCGCGTACACCTTGCGCAAGCCGGCGGTCGTCTTTTCGGGGCTGACCAACGGCATGCCCGAGAGCTACTCGGTGCGCTTGGCGCGCCCCATCATCGGCATCGGCCTGCTCGAAGCTATTCCCGAGGCCGACATCATCGCCAAGTCCGATCCGTCGGATTGCAACAAGGACGGCATCTCGGGCGTGGCCAACCTCGTTTGGAGCCCGGAAGACGGCAAGATGCACGTCGGGCGCTTCGGCTGGAAAGCCAGCAAAGCCAGCGCCCGTCACCAGGCGGCCGAAGCGTTGATGCTCGACATCGGCGTGACCAGCAGCGTGTTCCCCAAGCTGGACTGCGGTGCCAATCAGGCCGACTGCAACGCCCACGCCGGTGACCCGGCCAAGCCCGAAATGTCGGACACCGATCTGAACCGCTTGGTCACGTACGTGCGCACGCTGGCGGTGCCGCCGCGCCGCGACATCAACGACCCGCAGGTGCTGCGCGGGCAGGAGCTGTTCGCCACGGCCGGTTGCGTGAATTGCCACGCTCCCAACCAACACACCGGCAACGACCACCCGTTCTTGGAGCTGCGCGACCAAGTCATCCACCCCTACAGCGACTTGTTGCTGCACGACATGGGCCCCGACCTGACCGACAACGGCGCTGGCGACTACCTGGCCTCGCCCAGCGAGTGGCGCACCCCGCCGCTCTGGGGCATTGGCCTGTGTGACGACGTCGCCGCCGGCTGGCAGAAGGACGGCGAGCAAAACAACCCGTCCAAGAACATGGGCACCTGCAGCTACCTGCACGACGGCCGCGCCCAAAAGCTGATCGACGCCGTGCTGTGGCACGGGGGCGAGGCGAAATCGGCGCGGGACGAGGTGGTGGCCATGGCCTTGCCCGACCGCGACGCCCTGGTCGCGTTCCTGAAGTCGCTGTAAAAAAGCGCGCGCAAAAGCCGCTCGGGCGACGTTTTTCCCGGTCGTTCAGGCCGAAAAGGCGTCACCCGTAGTCGTTTGGTCGACTCGATTGGCCTGAGCGCGCGCTTCCGGCTAGGTTGCGCGCGCCTGACGCGGCCCATGACCTCCGAAGCACGCTCGACGCCAGCACCGGGTCGATTCATCATCGACGCCCGCTACGTGGAGCCGAAGCCCAGCGGCATCGGACGCTACGTGGAAGCATTGATCGAGCGCCTACCGCGCCTGGCGCCGACCCAGCCCTTCGAGCTGTGGACGCATCCCACTCGCCCCGCGCCGGTCGCGTTTCCGAATGTGCTCTGCCAGCCGGTGGCCGCGCCCGCCGACGGCTTGCGCACGCTGTTGACGCCTCGGCGGCTGGGCCAGCTGGCGGCAGAGGACGTGATTCACTTTCCGTTCAGCTTGCTCGGCCGCGGGCTGCGCTGCGCGACGGTCGTCACCGTGCACGACTTGATGTGGATGGAGCAGCCGGAGCTGGTGGAAGGACGCCCGTGGATGCGCCGCGTGCGCCAGCGCTACTACCAGCAGGGTATGCGTTGGGCCCTGCGCTTTGCCACCCGCTTGATCGCCGTGTCAGAAGCCACGCGAGCGCGCATGGTGGCCCAAGCCCCCGAGTGCGCCGAGCGCGTGCGGGTGACGCACAACGCCGCCGACGCGCGCTTTCAGCCGGCGTCCGACCGCGCCCTTTCGGCGCAGCAAGCGGCGTCCATCATCGGCAGCTCCGCGCCCTACTACCTAGTGGTCGGCAAGAACGAGCCGTACAAGGCGCACGAAATTGCGCTCAGCGCGTTCGCGGCCAGCGCGAAAGACGACGAGCTCTTGGTCTTCATCCAACGCACCAGCGGCGGACGCGGCCTCGTCGAGCAGGCGGAACGGCTGGGCATCGCCGCGCGCCTGCGATTTTTGCCGACGGTATCGAGCGAAGGGCTCACCAGCTTGCTGCAGTCCGCGCAGGCGTTATTGCAGCCATCGTTGGTCGAAGGCTTCGGCATCCCGGTCCTGGAGGCGATGGCCTGCGGTTGCCCGGTGATCACCAGCGACACGCCGGCGCTCGTGGAAGTGGTGGGCGGCGCCGGCCTGCACGCGGCCGTGGGCGACGCGGGAGCGTTGGGCGCCGCAATGACGAAGCTGCGCACGCCCGGCTTGGCCGCCGAGCTCAGTCAGCGTGGGCTCGACCGAGCTCGCCAGTTCAGTTGGGAGCGCACCGCCGAAGAGACGCTCGCCATCTATCACGAAGCCGCCGCCGAGCAGGCGCGGCGCCTCCGGATCGGTACCTCATGATCGACGTGCTCGTGGATATGACCGCTCTCAACACCGGCTCCCGCGAGCGCGGCATCGGCCGCTATGTGCGCAGCCTGTGCCTGGCGCTGGCGGACCGTGAAAATTGGCTACCGAAATACCCAGGCCTGCTCGGTGGGCAGCTGCGCATTTCGGGTTTGGTGCGGCATCTGGGCGCGACCGAGGGCGCCCAAGATGCGACGCTGCGCTTTGCCGGCGACTACAGCATCAAGACGTCGAGCCTGCGCTACCAGCGCCACAAGCTCGAGCGACGGCTGTTCATGGGCGGCTTGCTGAAGCGCATGAATAGCCGTTTGGTGCACCTACCCGATCCTCCGGGAACACCGCTCGATCGGCGCCAGCGACGCATCGTCACCTGTCACGACCTGATCCCGCTCGTGCTGGCCAAAGACTACCTGTCGCCGCTGCCGGGATCGCGGATCTTGCAGCGCGAACGGGACCGCGCTCGCTACAAGAGCGCCGCGCGCGTGATCGCCATCAGCGAAGCCACACGGCACGACTTGATCGAGCAGCTGAGCGTGTCTCCGGACCGCATCGACGTGGTGCACCACGGGGTGGACCATGAGCGCTTCAGCCCCGAAAGCGCCCCCGGGGAGCTCGAGCTTTTGACGCGCGAGCTCGGCATTTCCGCGCCCTATTTGCTGTATCTGGGCGCGGGCGACGTGCGAAAAAACCTGCCCTTGTTCGTGCGCGCCTACGCCAAGAGCGGCGTCGCAAAAGACGTCAGCTTGGTGTTCGCCGGTCCCCTGTCGCAGCGCGAGCGCGCACGGTTGCTGAGCGAGGCCGAGCAAGGCGGCGTCACCGAGCGCGTGAAGTTGCTCGGCTACACCGCCGAAAAATACGTAGCACCGCTGTACCGTCAGTGTTTGGCCCACGTTTTCCCGTCCTCTTACGAAGGCTTCGGCCTCACGGTGCTGGAGGCCATGGCCTGCGGCGCGCCCACCCTCACCACCGCTTTTTCGTCCTTGGGAGAGGTCGCGGGCGATGCCGCGCTCACGCTCACGGAGCTCGCCGTCGAGCCGTTCGCGCGCGAGCTCGAGCGCCTGGTCTCCGACGCCGAGCTGCGCCAGGACTTGCGGCGGCGCGGGCTCGCCCACGCCCAACGCTTCACCTGGGAGCGTTGCGCCGCGCTCACCTTGGGCTGCTACCAGCGCGCGCTGGACGCCGAGGTGACGTGAAGGCGCTGTGGAACCGCGCCGCGGCCGCGCTGGGAGGCTGGGAAGCCCGCTACCGCTCGCGCTCGCTCGGCCCGTTCGAAGCCACGCGTTGGGTGTGGAGCCGCGGCTTGGCCCTGGGCTGCGATCACAACGGCGGGCTCTTGTTCGTGCGCGGCCAGCGCGGCTCCCGCGCGCCGCTGCGCTTCGATCCCAAGCGGTTCGAGCAGGTCAGAGACGGAGACTTGGTGTGGACCCGTCTCACCGCCTTGCCGCAGTTCTTGCGCGAGGCCTTGCCCCGCATCCAGGCGCGCTTCGCGCTCGTGACCGGGGACGAAGACTGGTCCATTCCCGGTAGCTTTGCCGGCAGCGCCGAGCTTTTGGACAGCTCGAAGCTCGTCTATTGGTTCAGCCAGAACCTGGACGACGGAGCCAAGCGCCACCCCAAGCTGCAAACGCTGCCCATCGGCTTGGATTTTCACACCATCAGCAATGGCCCGCGCTGGGGCCACCAGCAAGCCACCCCCGCCGAGCAAGAGGCCGAGCTGGAGCAGCTGCGTCAGCACATGCCCCGGACCGAGCAGCGCTTGCTGCGCGCGCACGCCGACTTTCACTTCAACAAGCACAAAGACCAGGTTTGGGGCGGCGACCGCGACAGCGTGCAACGGCAGCTGGACGGCAACCCCAACGTGGTATTCCAAGCCAACAAGGTCAAACGCATTGACCTATTCCGCGAGAAGACGCGCTACGCGTTCGTGGTCAGCCCCCACGGCAACGGCCTCGACTGCCACCGCACCTGGGAGTCTTTGGTGCTGGGCAACATCGTGATCGTGAAGCGCTCGAGCCTGGACCCGCTCTACGACGGGTTGCCGGTGGTCATCGTCGACGATTGGCGAGAAATCAACGAGGAGAACCTGCAAAGCTGGCGCGCCTTGCATGCGCCCGCTTTCGACCGGCCCGAGGTGTTGGAACGCCTCACCAACCGCTATTGGCTCGAGCGGGCGCGTCGCATGCTGGCGGCCGAGCTGGGGCGCTGAGCAGGCGCCGCTTTCGAGGTTGCCGAAAAGCGCTGCCGCTCAGTGCGCCGGTTTGGCCGGAACGACCGGAACCGCCGCGGGTGGCTTGCCCGGCCCTGGATGGCCGCTCGCGCCCGGCTTGGCCACCGCTTCTCCCACCAGGGGATAGCCGTGGTCCTTCCAGAACAAGATCCCTTCGTCCATGACGGCGGTATTCTGGTATTTGCGCTCGCGCAGCGCGTCCACGACCTCTCCGGAGGCGTGGTGAGGGCACGCGCAATAAGCGACCACCCACGTGCCGTCGTTCGGCACGCGATCGAGCAGCGAGCGGTCATGGTACGGCGCCGAGATCGCGCCGGGGATGTGAAATTGGATCCAATCGGACGACGCGCGCGCGTCGATGATCACGATGCGCTGCTTGGCGTCGAGCGCCTTCTTGACTTGCTCTACCGAGACGAAGCGCTCGTCGCGCAGCGTGAACTTCGGCCGGGCGCCCTTCGGGTTGATGACGATCGGCAGATTGGCAGGTACGGTCAGGTTCTGCACCGCTGGCGCGGGTAGAGCCGGCTTGAAGCTCCACAACCAGCTCACGACGTCGCCAATCTCTTGCTCGCTCAGCTTGCCGGCGAAGGCTGGCATCGGCGTCGGGGCCCGGCCGTGCTCGATGGCAAAGCGCAGGAATGCCGGCGAAGCCGCCGCCAGCAGCTCCGGGTTGTGCAAGCTGAGGGCGTTGCCGCGCACGCCCACGTTGCCGTGACAGGTCTGACAATTCTTTTCGAAGACGTCGGCGCCGCGCTTGGTGTCTCCCTCGGGCAGGCCGCCGAGCAAAGCGTGGCTCGCCGGTCCCTTGGTGCGTAGCCACGCCACCACCGAAGCAATCTCTTGCTCTTCGAGCGGTCCCCCGCGCACCTTGCCGTACGCGGCCATGGCCGTGCCCGGCCGACCAAGGCGAATGCCGGCCGCAATTTGCTCGTCGGTGGCGCTCTCCAAGAAGGTCTGCGTCACCAGGGACGGCGCGTTGTCGGCGGCGTAACCGGTCGCGTCTTTGGCGTGACAGAGCTGGCAGTAGCGCTCGAACACGCGCGCTCCTTCAGCCAACATCGGGCTCACGCCTGGCGCGCTAGCAGTTGGCGCGGGGCCGTGCGCCGACGGCGTCGCCGATGGCAAAGCCGGCGAGCCGCTGCTGCGACCACAACCAGACGAAAAGAGCGAAAGCGTCGCGCCGAGCGCCGCGGCCAAAGTGGGAAGGCGAAACCACATGCAATAACCTGCCAAATCCGAGAGCACGTCATGCCACGACGTTTCGGCGCGCGTCGAGTCGCCTCGCCAAAATGACGCTCCCAGGCTACATTATAGGCCCCTCATGGATCGTCGCAGCCTGCTCGGAGCCATGGTCAGCGCCCCGCTCGCATCCGCCTGTCGGAGCGATTCGCCTCCCGAGCGCGCCGACCAGCTCGTGCGTCCAACCACCACGCCGCTCGTCCTTTCCACCGAGCCGCTCGGCTTCCAGTGGAAGGTGCTGGACCCATTTCTGTTCTGCGTGCATCACGACGACCCCTACCCGGCCGGCAACTCGCGGCTCGGTCCGGCCGCTTCGCTCGCCGGACGCAATTTGGGTCAAGACTTCGACCCCGCCAACGGCTGGCGCATGTACCACGGCCAGGTGGTACCCGGTTTCCCGTCGCATCCACACCGCGGCTTCGAAACGGTAACGGTCGTTCGGCGCGGCCTGGTCGATCATTCGGATTCGCTCGGCGCGGCCGCGCGCTACGGCCACGGCGACGTACAGTGGCTGACCGCCGGCAAAGGCATCATGCACGCCGAGATGTTCCCGCTGCTCGACGCCAGCGGCCCCAACCCGCTCGAGCTATTTCAGATTTGGCTCAACCTGCCGGCAGTCGACAAATTCGTCGACCCGCACTTCGCCATGTTCTGGCAAAAGAGCATCCCGCAGCGCACCGTGCACGACGCCGCCGGCAACGCCAGCCAGATCACGGTCATCGCCGGCGCGTTCGCCGACGCGACCCCCAACGCGCCGCCGCCTCATTCCTGGGCCAGCCGCGCCGAAGCGCAGGTCGCGATCTGGACGTTGAAGCTGTCGCCCGGTGCCAAGCTCACGCTGCCGGCCGCGCCGGCTGGCACCAACCGCAAACTGTACTTTTTCCGGGGCAAATCGCTCAAAATCGGCGGTACCGAGCTGGCCGGGCGAACCGGGGCCGAGCTGCGAGCCGACGTGCCTGCCCTACTCGAGAACGGGCCGGAAGAGAGCGAGCTGCTCATGCTGCAAGGCAAGCCAATCGGCGAGCCCGTGGTCCAAAGCGGTCCGTTCGTGATGAACACGCGCGCCGAGATCCAACAGGCGTACGCTGACTTCCGGGCGACGCGCTTCGGCGGCTGGCCCTGGCAAAGCGACGATCCGGTGCACGGGCAAGAAGCCGCGCATTTCGCCCGCCACCCCGACGGTCGCACCGAACGCGCTACCTGATACGCGATTCGAAAAAGGGCATGAGCCAGTACGGCAAGCTTTCGACCGAGTTCTACGAGCTCGACAAGCCGGAGGCCGCCCCGGACGCCTTCGATTTCTACGAAGCCTTCGCCCGCGAGGCCCAAGGCCCCATCCACGAGCCGATGTGCGGCTCGGGCCGCTTTCTGTTGCCGCTGCTGGCGCAGGGACTGGATATCTCGGGCAGTGACACGTCGCTCAACATGCTCGACGCTTGCCGAAGGCGGGCGGAGCGGTTGGGTTTGGAGCCCGATCTCGAGCCGCAAGCTGTGCAGGACCTCGCCTGCAAGCGGGCGCCGAGCCTGGTCTTCATCCCTTCGGGCTCGTTCGGCTTGCTGATCGACGACGGCCAGGTCCGAGCCGCGCTGGCTCGCGTGCACCAGGTGCTGGCGCCGGGCGGCACCTTCCTGGTGGAGGCCGAGCTGCTGCAACCGAGCGCGCTCGAAACCAGCGGCGTGTGGGGCGGCCGCTGGGTGGAGCGCCCCGACGGCGCCAAGCTCATTCTGAGCTGGCTCAGCCAGTACAGCGGCGCTCCCAACGTCACCAGCAGCGTGCACCGCTACGAGCTCATCAAAGACGGGCAGCTTCTGTCGGTGGAGTACGACGAGTTTCGCGTCAGAAGCTACGCCGCCGACGAGTTTCAGGGCCTGTTGCGGAGCGCAGGCTTCGAAAGCATCCAGGCATTTCGGCCCTATGAGCGCAGCGCGGTCGGCACTGCAATCGCCACCGACGCGAGCGAGCCGTCCGAAGAAGCCTTGGTCTTCTGCTGTCGTAAATCCCCGCGCTGATTTTCGGGCTGCCGGGCTGGGCGCAAACGGGCGTAGGCTGTGCGTCGATGACGGCGCCCGAAGCTTCCCTCGAACCCGATTTCGCTTCCCCGGGCTCACCCCGCTACTCGGACGTGGTGCCCGCGCCGTCGGCCCGTTTCGCGCCCGCCGTGCGCCTGACTGCGCTCCGCCCCAGCTCGCAGCCACCGCCCGCCAGCCCCGACGTCGAGGCCGCCATCCTGGAGGTGTTGTTGGCCGCCGCCCACGCCGACGGCAACATGTGCGGGCGTGAGCAGCAGGCGGTGCGGCGCATCATGTTGCGGCTGACGGGCGGCTCCGAGCTCGGGCCCGCGCTGGCTGGCCGCATCGACGCCTTCGATCCACGAACGTTCGACCCGCTGGAAGCCGCCGAGCTTTTGCTGGAAATCTCGCCCACCCAGCGCCGTCACGTGCTGGAGCTGGTGCGCGAGGTGTGCGACGCCAACAACGCCTTCGACCTCCAGGAAGAAAAGTTCCTGCTCGACCTGACCCACGCGCTCGAGCTTTCGCCCGAGGACATCGCCGATCTGGTGGTGCACGCACCGGAGGGCATTCACGGCGCTGCCAAGCGCTGTTTCGACCTGGCCTTTTCGGCCGCATTCTTGGCCAGCGCCTGGCCGCTACTGGCGTTGTTGGCGCTGGGGGTGAAGCTCAGCTCGCCCGGCCCCGCCCTCTTTCGGCAAGCTCGCTCCGGGCGGGACGGCCACGAGATCGGAGTTTTGAAATTCCGCACCATGCGCGCGACGGAAAACGGCAGCGACGTGCGCCAAGCCACCAAGAACGACCCGCGTGTCACGCGCTTCGGCGCGTTCCTGCGAAAGACGTCGCTCGACGAGCTGCCGCAGTTCGTCAACGTGCTGCTCGGTGACATGTCGGTGGTGGGGCCGCGGCCGCACGCGGTCGCTCACAACCTGCACTACCGCACGAAAATCTTGGAATACATGCTGCGTCACAAAGTGCGTCCGGGCATCACCGGCTGGGCGCAGGTCAACGGCTTTCGGGGCGAAACCGACACCGTCGACAAAATGGTCGAGCGCGTCGCACACGACCTGGAATACATCCGGCGCTGGAGCTTCGGCTTCGATTTGCGCATCATTTGGCTGACCGTGTTCGGGCGCGGCGTGCGCCAGAACGCCTATTGAGCCGCCGTGCGCCGCTTCGTGCTCATCGGCCAAACCGCCTCTGCCGCGGGAGATTTCTCGCTCGAGGACTTGCCGAGCACCAGCGGTAGGCTGGACGTGCTGTTGCGAGCAGCTAGAGCCGCGCTGCTGGTGTCGCACGGGCTGCGCCGCGACGTGCAGGTTTGGCTGGTGCTGCGCGGCGGCGTCACCGCGCCCCGCACCCTGCGTATCGACGGCCGAACCGCGAAGTTTCTCCGACCCGACGAGCGCAGTCTAGCCACGTTGGTGAAGAAGACATTGCAAGCGCTGCCCGCGCCCGATGCCACTTTCGCGGAAGTACGCCCCGGCCTCGAGCTGCGCACCGGCGACGTCACGGAAATCTTGGCCGAGGCCGGCGACACGCCTTGCTTCGTGCTCGACGAAGCCGGCGCCGATCTCCGGAGCGCGGCGATCGCCAGCGACGACGCCTTGTTCTTCCTCGGGGACCATTTGGGCTTCGACGTCGTCTCGCTCGCCCTGCTCGAGCGGCACGGCTGTCAGCGTATTTCGGTTGGCCCCGTGAGCCTGCACAGCGACGACGTGGTCGCGCTGGTCGCCAACGAGCTGGACCGGCGCTTCAGCTCGCCCGGCCCCCGCTAGTGCTGTGTCCCAGAAGTAACAATCGTTCCGATTGCTACTTCTGGGGCCTGGCTACGCCAGGCGCGCGGCTGCGCCGCGCTCGCACTAGCCCTTCCTCGGGGGCGTCCCGCCCCGGAAACTGGCTGCGCCAGTTTCTCCCCCTCATTCGCTCCGCGAATGGCTAGTGCTTCATGGCACGCCAGGCCGCGTCGCCAGCGATTCGCTGCAAAGCGAACGCTACTTTTGAGACATCGCACTAGTCGCGGGGGAGCCCTACGGTGCGGGCCGACCGCTCACTTGCCCTTCGGGCGGCGCGGCGGCGGAGCACTGACGACGATTTTGCGGCTCGGACGCTTGGGCGCCGCGTCACGCACCGGCTTGGACGGCGCTTCGCGCGGGGCCTTGCTCGCGAAGTCACGCGGGGCCTTGGCGGCGAAATCACGCGGCGCTTTGGCCGCGAAATCACGGGGAGCCTTGGCCGCAAAATCGCGCGGAGCCTTGCCGGCGAAATCACGCCCTGGCTTGGCGGCGAAATCGCGAGGGGCCTTAGCGGCGAAGTCCCGCGCAGGTTTGTCCGCGAAGTCGCGCGCCGGCTTGGCGTTGAAGTCGCGGGCTCCGCGCGCGCCAGGCGGGTGGAGCACCGGGGCTCGCGGTGGACGATGTTGTGACGGCGGCACGTGCTCGCGAGGGCGCTGGGGCGCTGGGCGAGACGCCGGTGCTTCCGAAGCGGGCTCGGGCGCGTGATCACCGTCGCTGTCTCGGGCCGGCGCTTCGCCGAGGGGGGCAATCGTCACGCGCGGGTCACGCGGATCCGGCTCGCGGGCGGCGTCTTGGAAGCCACGCGCCACTGCGCCCGCGACCTCGACGATCGAGGTCGTCCGATTCACGCGGATGGCCCCGATGTCCGAGCCGCGAATATTGCCGCGACGACACAGCATCGCGACCAGCCGGCGGGCGTCGGCGCCGTGCGCTTCGCCCCAAGAAACCCGAAACGGCACCCAGTCGCCGCCGCGATTCTGCTCCGGCGGTCGATCCGAAAACGGCGCGCGCCGCTCGAACTGCTGCGCCGCTCGCTCCGGACGCGGACCACGGTCATCGAACCGCAGCTCCCGTTGCTCGAAGCGCTGGGGGCGGTCGTTGCCGCGGTCGTTACGGTCGTTGCCGCGCAGCGGGCGACTCTGAGCGCGCCCTCCCCGCTCGGCTTCTGGCAAAAGCGGCGTGACGTCACGAGGCTCACCGGTCGCCCGACGCACACTGATGATGAGCTGCGCCAAAGCGCGCTCGGTCAGGCCGGCCTCCACGATTCGCTCCACTTGCTTGCGCACCCGCTCGGACACCTCGCGTTGGTCGCCCTGCATCAGCTCCGCCAGCCAGCGGGCGTCTTGCGCCTCGCGAATCGCGGCCGCGGTCGGGATCGGCTCGACCCGGAACTGCACGCGCGCCCGTTGCAACAACGACGCCGCGCGCCTCAACCCGGCCGGCGCCACCAAAACCGCGCTGACGCCCTTGCGCCCCGCCCGGCCGGTGCGGCCGCTGCGGTGCGTGTACGTATCCGGATCGGTGGGCGGATCGACCTGAATCACCCGCCCGATGTCCTGCACGTCGATGCCGCGCGCGGCCACGTCGGTAGCGATCAACGCCCGAATTTCGCCGCGCTTGAACGCGGCCAGCGCGCGATTGCGCGCGTTTTGGTCCATCTCGCCCGAGAGCGAGCCGGAGGCGAACCCGGCTTGCTGCAGCTCGCGCGCGATCTCCGAAACGTCGGCGCGGGTGCGGGCGAACACCAACGTTTGTTCGTCGGCGTGGTGGAGCAGCACGTTGATCAGCGCGTCGACGCGCTCACGCGGGTTCACCAAGTAGACTATGTGATCGATGTCGCGGTTGGCGCTGCCGAGTGGCGTGCCCTCGATGCGCTTGGGATCCTTCTGCACGCGGTCGGCCAGAGCCGCGACGTCGCGCGCGAAGGTGGCCGAAACCAGATGCGTGCGGTGTCCGGGCGGCGCCTTGGCCAAAATGGCTTCCAGCTCGTCGCGAAAGCCCAAATCCAGCATGCGGTCGGCTTCGTCGAGCACTACCGCTCCGACGTCTCCAGCCTCGATGCCGCCGCGGTTCAGGTGATCGAGCAAGCGTCCCGGGGTGCCGACCACGATCGCCGGCCCCGCCGAAAGCGCGCGGTGCTCGTCGCGGTAGGAAGAGCCACCCGTCACGGCCGCGATGCGCAGCTTCTGCGGGGCGTACAACCAGGTCAGCTCGTCGTGGACCTGCTTGGCCAGCTCGCGCGTGGGCACGATGACCATGGCGCGCGGTCGCGCGACGTGCGCCGGCTTGACGGCCTCGCCCGCGACCGCGGTGCGCAGCGCAAAGCCGAT